>Ga0156324_1164_pt1 | contig 22472 bp, 19 predicted proteins | sample RifCSPlowO2_12_FD_107972 | JGI IMG/M metagenome (GOLD analysis project Ga0156324, IMG submission 107972) | Planctomycetes bacterium RIFCSPLOWO2_12_FULL_40_19
CGACTGCCAGCACAAAAGGTTTTGGTATCTGTTCAAAATACTTTCTTAAAATTTCTGGTTTGTTTAATATATTTTTACTATCAACCTTTTTACCGTTAGAATCTATAATATAAAACCAAGATGTTTCCTTGTGCAAATCAACGCCTACGTGATACATGATGATTCCTCCTTTACTGTTAAAAGTTATAAAGTTATAAACTTATTTTAACCGCTTTGTAAGGAATCATCTCTCATATTATCACATCTTTGATGTTTGATATTTGTCTGATATTATCGATTTACTATATGAGTCTCTAGTTGTTTGATCTTATCCAAAAACCTCTTATCTGACTTCATTCGCTCTATTGCTCGCCTGCTCCCCAAACTCACTGCTGAAGGCTGAAGGTCGAATACCTCCAAAATATTTCCCTATTTCATCACACGTACACCTTGAATACTTTTTCGATAAATATATTGCCGCATCACGACTTTCATTGCCTTTGTGTCCCTTAACACACAATTCTTCCTTAGGTATTCCGTATGCGCCACGCACTGCTTCGCTTATTTCATCTATTTTTGGACATGGGCGCGCATATATCATACCTGATATCTCAGCATCATTCCTTACTTCCTTTCTATTCCTCAGTTTCTCTCTCATGCGTTCTACAAACTGTATCGTTCCTAATATCGCTCCAAAGGCCAATTCTTTATTGTTTACAATTGCTGCGGTTGTTGTGATTGCTTATTCTAAAAAAGGTATTGAAAAGTATTAAAGAGGTTAAATAGATGAAAGATGTGTTATCAAAACTGACTCAACCTTTTCTAACAATTATCCCTCTTTCTGCCAGATAGTCCTTTACCTCAGAGACTTCGTATTCTTTAAAGTGGAATATAGAGGCGGCTAATGCGGCGTCTGCCTTACCCTTTGTAAATACATCATAAAAATGCTCGAGCTTTCCCGCGCCGCCGGAAGCTATAACGGGTATCTCCAGATTCTCGGAGATTGATCTTGTAAGTTCCAGATCAAATCCATCCCTGGTTCCATCACAGTCCATACTGGTAAGGAGTATTTCACCGGCGCCTCTTGACTCTACTTCCCTGGCCCATTCAATAGCGTCTTTGCCGGTAGGGGTGCGTCCTCCATTTATGAACACCTCCCATCCATCTCCTTTTCTTTTGGCATCGATGGCTACCACGATGCATTGACTGCCGAAACGCCTTGACGCTTTATTTACAAAATCAGGGTCTTTTACGGCGGTAGTGTTTATTGATACTTTGTCTGTGCCGGCATTCAGAAGGTTCCTTATGTCTTCAATAGTTCGAATTCCACCGCCAACCGTAAGCGGCATGAAAACTTCTTCTGCCGTATGCCTGACTACATCGAGAATAATGTTCCTTTTCTCATGTGAAGCCGTAATGTCAAGAAAGACCAGCTCGTCTGCGCATTGCTTGTCGTATAACCCGGCAATCTCCACAGGGTCACCGGAGTCCCTTAATTCCAAAAACCTTGTCCCTTTTACCACTCTGCCATCTTTAACATCAAGGCAGGGTATAATGCGTTTTGCTAACATTGGTATTTTCTTCTTTTTAATAAATGTATGAGAATTAGTAAAGATAACAATTAGGGCTAGGAGACCTGGCAGGAATGTTCTATTTAAAAATCCTTTAAAGTAAATTCGAGGCAAGATGCCTCGACTATTTTCGGGTTATTTCAGATTAAGATAATAATATAGATCAGGCATCTTGCCTGACCTTTTATAATTCCGATTCCTAGTTATCTTCAGATTAGAAATCCTTTAAAGGGCTGCTGGCATTAGCATATAATTTTTTGGGTATTCTGCCTGATAAATATGCCAAACGGCCGGACTCACATGCCAGTTTCATCGCTCTGGCCATTTTAACAGGGTCTTTTGCCTGTGCAATACCGGTATTTAACAACACTCCCTCACAACCAAGCTCCATGGCGACTGTCACATCCGATGCGGTGCCTACCCCTGCATCAACTATAATAGGCACACTTAATGTTTCGAGAATGATTCTTATATTGTTCGGGTTTAAGATTCCCTGGCCGGAACCTATCGGAGCTCCAGCCGGCATAACGCTGGTTGCGCCTGCATCCTGTAGCCGTTTAGCAATTATCGGGTCATCAGAGGTATAGACGAGGACGGTAAAACCTTCCTTTACCAGTGTTTCAGTGGCTTGTAAGGTACCAACAGGATCCGGCAACAGTGTGTTCTCATCACCCAGTACTTCCAGCTTTATTAAGTCTGAGATACCCATTTCCCTTGCCAGGAGCGCTGTTCTGACAGCCTCATCGGCAGAATAACACCCGGCAGTATTAGGTAATATTGTATATTTATCTTTATCAATATAGTCGAGTAATGACTCTCCCGGTTTGCCGCCGATATTTGCCCGCCTCACCGCTACAGTGATAACCTCCGCACCACTGGCTTCCAGGGCATCCTTCATTATATCAAAGGTTTGATATTTTCCCGTACCAACAAACAACCTGGAGTTAAATTCATATTTACCAAGCTTAAGACCTGTATCTTCCATTTCACCCACCGCCAACAAAGGTAACTATTTCCAGACTATCATTTTCCTGCAGCATTTTTTCACTAAATTGTATGCGTGGAACTATTTTATGATTTAATTCTACTGCAACATACCGTTTATCAATATCAAGGCTTTCCAATAGTTTAGATACAGAACTTCCTGTTGGACATTCCTTCTTTTCACCGTTTACGTTGATTTGCATCAATCAGGACTCTTTTTTAGCAGGTTCAGGTTCTCTTCCCATTACATAATTGTCTATTGCCACAGCAGCCTTTTTACCTGCACCCATTGCGAGGATTACGGTTGCGGCCCCGGTAACTATATCTCCTCCTGCAAAAACACCCTTCTTGGATGTTAACCCAGTTTCTTCATCGGCGATTATGTTGCCCCTTCTGTTTGTTTTCAAACCGGGTGTTGTGGCGGGTATCAGTGGATTAGGACCGTTACCTATGGCAACAATCACACATTCAACATCCAGAACAGTTTCGGAACCTTCGATAGGTATTGGACGTCTCCTGCCTGATTCATCCGGTTCACCCAATTCCATCTTTATACATTCCAAACCCTTTACCCATCCTTTGTCATCACCAATAACCCTGATAGGATTCATTAAGAAATTGAACTTTAAACCTTCCTCTTCACCATGATGAATTTCATCTATCCTGGCAGGCATCTCTTTTCTGGATCTACGATAAACAATGTAAACGTCTTCTCCGCCCAGACGCAGGGCGGTCCTGGCTGCATCCATTGCTACGTTTCCGGCGCCCAGTACGGCAACCTTCTTTTTTCTCAATACTGGTGTCTCGTATTCCGGATCATATGCCTTCATTAAATTTACTCTGGTCAGGTATTCATTGGCTGAATATACGCCGTTGAGATTCTCTCCAGGTATCTGCATAAACATTGGCAGACCGGCTCCGGTACCCAGGAAAACAGCGTCAAAGCCGTTATTTAAAAGTTCATCTACGGTCTCACTCTTTCCTATAATAGAATTGAGTTCAATCTTCACTCCCAGCTTTCTTAAATAATCTACCTCAGATTCTACTATGTATTTCGGCAATCGGAATTCCGGTATCCCGTAAATCAGCACGCCGCCGGCTTTATGTAATGTCTCGAAGATGGTTACATCATGTCCCATTTTTGCTAAATCCCCGGCTACAGTAAGACCGGCAGGGCCGGATCCTACCACGGCAATCTTGTGACCTGTTTTCTCAGGTATATGCGGGATATATTCATCACCATGTTCTCTTTCATAATCCGCTACAAACCTCTCCAGATTACCTATACATACGGGATCTGATTTCTTGCCAACTATACAAACCTTTTCACATTGATCTTCCTGGGGGCATACCCTGCCGCATACCGCGGGGAGGCCGTTTGTTTCCTTTATCTTACGGGCTGCGCCAATAAAGTCACCCTCGCCTATAAGTTTAATAAACGCAGGAATATCTATATTAACAGGACATCCTTCAAAACATAATGGCTTTTTACATTGAATACATCTGCTTGCCTCCCTTTGAGCCTGTTCAATAGAATATCCAAAAGGAACCTCTTTGAAATTCTTTATTCTTGTTTTTGCGGATTGCTGTGGCATTATTTGTCTAGGAATTTTTATTTTCTTCTTTCCTTCTTTTAAAACAGTTTGCTGACTCAAAAGCTCTCCTTCAACCTTTTTATAGGTTTCGGCTTTTACCTCATCCATCTGAGATGCTTCTGCTTGAGCGTCCTTCTGGATTTCCTCTGTATAGGCATCATTATAGGTTCTTAGCCTTTTCATCAACATACCAAAGTCAACCTGATGCCCATCAAATTCAGGACCGTCCACACAGGCAAATTTTGTCTTGCCGCCTACTTCTACACGACATGCACCGCACATCCCTGTTGCGTCAACCATAATAGGATTAAGGCTTACTATCGTCTTGATATTATATGGTTTTGTTACTTTGCATACGGCTCCCATGAGCGGTACGGGACCAACGGCAAATACGATGTCAATTTTTTTCTTGTTATCAATCATCTCCTGAAGTATTTGGGTAGGAAAGCCGTGGAACCCCTTAGAGCCGTCATCCGTAGCAATCAATAATTCATTACTGATTTCACGCAGTCGATCCTCCATTAGCAGCAAATTCTCGCTTCGTGCGCTTATGATGGAAATCACGTTGTTTCCAGCTTCATGCAGGGCCTCCGTTATCGGCATTGCAAGGGCAATACCCAGGCCGCCGCCGATACACACAGCTGTCCCGAAATTTTCAATATGAGTAGGATGTCCCAGGGGGCCTAAGATATCTTTTATGCAATCGCCCGGTTCTAAAGAGGCTAATAGTTTGGTAGTATGGCCAACGGCTTGAAAAACTATGTCAATAGTGCCTTTATCCTTATCAGAACTTGCAATTGTCAGCGGCACCCTTTCGCCTTTTTCGTCAGTTATCAATACAATAAACTGACCTGCCTTTCTCTTAACGGCAATCTTTGGCGCTTCAACCGTTATGGAATAAATTGCTTCAGCAATCTTTTCTTTCTCAATAATCTTATACATAGTCTTTTTCCTTCATTACACGCATGCACAATTTAATAAAAAATATATATCTGCTTAAACCGCTGGTTCATTCCTGGTAATAATAGTTTTCAGGGATTTGTCGAGCATTTACATTATGTAAATATTTTGAATGGTATATTGTAATTTCGTATTATAACAAATTCAAGGAAAAAGAGATTTTGACAAGCTTTTAGCACTCCGATATAATTCGAACCTGTCAGGATTTAGAAAGAACCCAACGAAAAACACGAAAAGACACAAAAAATCCTTAAATTGCAAAATGAAATTCCTTGCCAGAATGGCTAAAAGAAATTTTAATGGCCCAGTATGAGTTCATCACTTAAATCAACCAGGTTACAGGAAACAAAGGCCGAGATATTATCACTGCTTAACGTCCTTTCTGATAAAGTTGATTTAGAAAGAAAATTCGGTGCAAATTATCTACAGTTGTCTCCAATAAGAAAAATTTATACTTCTTCCGAAGAGGATGTAACATCTCCACTACTTAAGCCTCGTACTGATACCCATAACGAAAGGATAAAGGTCGAATTGAGCAAATCAGAGAAGATTAAAGAACTTAAGAAATTAGAGAAACAGGTAAAACAATGTACAAAATGTGAGTTATGTAAAGGCAGGACAAACGTAGTCTTTGGAACAGGCGCCCCGGATGCAGACCTCATGTTTGTTGGAGAGGCTCCGGGCCATTATGAGGATGTACAGGGGGAACCATTTGTCGGGAGAGCCGGGCAACTTCTGACAAAGATTATAGAATCAATAGGTTTGAAAAGAGAGGAGGTCTATATTGCCAATATTCTGAAATGCCGTCCTCCGGAGAACAGAAATCCCAATGCTAATGAAATAGCGCTGTGCACGCCGCATTTGATTAAGCAAATTGAGATAATATGTCCAAAGATAATATGCGCATTGGGTACATTTGCCGCACAGACATTGCTGGATACTAAGGAAACTATCGGTAAACTGCGGGGGAAATTCTTTGAATATCAAGGCACAAAACTCTTAGCAACCTATCACCCCGCATACCTGCTGCGAAATCCCAATGACAAGAAAAAAGTCTGGGCTGACATAAAGAAAGTGCGGGATTTTTTAAAGGAGGGAACCTCCTAATCTGACCTGCTTACTTAATGGGGTGCAGTATAGGTTTGTTATTTGAGTTTTGTAATTTACTAAACTCCTGTTAGTTCTGGTTTATCCAGGTTGTGTTTATTGACCATTTATGCCTGGCAACCCATGGACATGGAAACCTGCCCGCCCGAACGACGAAGTCGGGCAGGAAGGTTTCCACTACTAATGAGTAGCGGCAATACAGTTCATAAGATTTTGCTTCATGTCATTAAAGTGATCTGAATAATCTGCTATGTCTGTGTCTTTGTCTTTATCAATCAAGTGTATACATTGTTCAGAGGAGTGTAAGGCTTTGGATAAATATTTCTGCTGTCGTTTGGTGAAGATTATGGGTCTTTCAGGTGTATATTTTGTATACTCCTTAAACTCGGAAGCCAGATTTTCTTCAAGGGTTGAGAGTCCCTCACCATTCAAGGCGGATATTTGACATGTCGGTTTAAATGTTTCCCCAATAAGTGTTGACAGGTTTAGTTTACGCGGCAGGTCTGCCTTATTTAATACTGGAAAGATGGATATTTTTGTGGAGTTGTCTGCTTTATGTAAATCAAGTTTAGCAATAAATTCTATCAACTCTTTATCTTCTTTTTCTGCGGGTTTAGAATTGTCAAACACAATGATTATTTTATCTGCCTGCCTTAACTGCTTCTTACTTTCCAGGACGCCAAGCCTTTCTACTTCGTGATCTGTCTCTCTTATACCGGCAGTATCTATTATTGTGAATGGCATACCGTCGAGTGAAATCAACTCATCAACGGCGTCTCTTGTTGTGCCAGGTTCTTTGTGAGTAATTGACCTCTCTTCTTTCAAAAGTGCATTAATTAGCGTGGACTTACCTGCGTTGGGTTTGCCCGTGATAATCAGTTTCTGAGGTGATGTGATTGCACAGCCGAAGACTGCGGTTTTCAGTATTGCTTTTAATTGGTCGTTGGTAAGGTGTAACTGTTCTCTGTAATTATCGCTTTTTTCTATCTCTTTAATCATTTTGGTTATAAAGGAAGACAATGCTCCATCGTATTGGTCGAGAAGGACTTTAACCACTAATCTTGTTTTTGCTTTGGGTATTTCTAATAGCGCCTCTTCCTGAATAAGATCAATCTTATTGTTTTTAAGGGAATAGCCTCCCAACTCTTTCCAATGAACCTCCCTTGCTCCTGAGGAGACTACGCACTCAAGCGTCTTCCTTACTGCCCGGATGCCGCCGTGGCAATTAACCTCGACTAAATCCTCACCGGTAAAACTGTCTTCTTTCCTGAGTACGTTTACGATAACTTCGTCAACTGTTGAACCGTTTAAATGAATATCGCCGTAGTAAAGTCTCTTTGACTCTGCGTTCCTTAAGTCTTTCAGTTTCTTTCCCCTGAATACTGTGTTTACGATTTCAAGTGAATCCGGCCCGGATACCTGTATTACTCCTATTCCTCCTTCGCCAATTGGTGTAGTAATAGATACAATCGTCTCATTTTTCATTGTATTCTTTATAGTGTAAAACGGACATATTTATAAATTTACATCAGACAGCAATTCTTTTTCCCTTCCCAACACTTTTGCTTCCAGACCTTTTATCTGCCTTGAGATTTTTTCAATAAAGGTGTTGTCTTTTATGGAGCTTAAGTTGATCTTGGCATTGTATAAGGCTGAAAGAATTGCCGTTTTCGCCATCATGACGCCCACTGCCCCGTCAGGGATGGTATTTTTATTTCCCTTTGCTATCGCCCTTCCAGCCAGTTCCATCACCCGGGCGGCATCTTCGGCTATGGCCATCGGGATTAATGTTGCCTGTTTCAATCCATTCTGAATAGCCTTTTCCCTATTACGTTTTTCTGCTTCGGTACTCCCGGGCAGCTTTATGGCAGTTATCACATCTTTATAGGCATCGGAATCTTTATCAATGGCCTGAACAAGCTTATGTTTGAGTTTCACGGCATCTCGTGCAACGGCTTTCATCTCATCTTCCACGGCTTCATAGCCTTTCTTGCCGATGGTAAGCTTCGCCACCATTTCCGTCAGGCTTGCCGCAAGCGCTGCGCTTAAAGCGGCCACGCTGCCTCCGCCTGGAGCAGGAGAATTCGATGCTATCTTTTCCAGAAACTCTTTTATGGTTAGTTCTGCTAACATAATGAAATTTAAGAAGATTTTCCTTTCACCTGCTGATTTTATTTTCTTTATCAAATACGAGATTGCCGTTTTTAATGACTTTTTCCACGCAACTTACACCGATATGGTAGGGAATATATTTGTACGATGGGAATTCAAGGATTATTATATCACCTGTTTTACCCACATCAATGCTTCCAATGCTGTCTGCCCGGTCAACTGCCGCAGCGCCATTTATCGTCAGCGCAGTGACTGCTTCTTCGATCGTAATGTCCATATAGAGAGTGGCCAGTACAAAAATGAGCGGTATCGATTCGGAAAAACAGCTTCCCGGATTACAATCAGTCGCCAGGGCTACCGCACAATCCTGATCTATGATGTACCTGCCTCTGGCATACGGTTCCTTTAAACTGAATGCCGTTCCCGGAAGCAGTGTTGCAACGATGCCGCGTTCTGCCAGTTCGGCAATACCTTTGTCAGAAGCATGGAGCAGATGGTCTGCCGAAACCGCACCAAGTTCGGCCGCCAGTTCAGCGCCGCCAAGCCGGGAGATTTCATCTGCATGAATCTTTAGCTTAAATCCGAGCTCTTTTGCCTTGAGCAGCAGCCTTTTAGATTGTTCCAGTGAAAAGACTCCTTTTTCACAAAAAACATCACAAAACTCTGCAAGGTTTCGATGTGCGATTTGAGGCATGACACTATCCGCCATATAATCAATAAATTTATCTTCTCTGCCTTTAAAATCTTCAGGGACTGCGTGAGCCCCCAGAAATGTTCTGACAATATCCACAGGATGAAGTTTGTCTAACGCCTCCATCACTTCCAGTTGCTTTATCTCTGTTTTTTCATCCAGGCCGTAACCGCTTTTCCCTTCCACGGTTGTAACGCCGAAGGACAACATCGAGTCGAGGCGTTTTCTGCCTGATTCTATTAAGTCTTCCCTGGAGGCTTCCCGCGTGGCTCTAACCGTACTGACGATTCCGCCTCCACGATTCATTATTTCCATATAGCTTTCGCCACGCAGCCGCCAGGAAAACTCTTCAGCCCTGTAGCCTGCGAAAACAAAATGGGTATGAGAATCGATAAACCCTGGTAAAACCGCCTTTCCCATTGTATTGATAGTATTAAATTTGGATTCGTCAAATTTTCCCAACACTTCACTGGTTGTACCGACAGCCGTTATTACGCCGTTTTCAATAACCACAGCGCCGTCATCGATTATGTGCAAATCAGACATGGCTTTCCCCTGCCTGGCCTTAAAACCGCTACAGGTCACAAGCTGGGAAGCATTTTTAATTATCATGCAGCCTTTCATAATTTATTGAAAACTTATATTCTAAGTACTTTTCTTAAATGCTTCAGAGACCAGATTTTGGATAAGTTTCTCATCCGCAATAAAGGGAAGTGTAATATGGTCGAGACCTTTTCGATTAATATTATATTTAATGCTGGTTTCAATAGAATTTTCGTTTCTTGCCCAGCTTCGTCTGGCAACACCACCCATTACGTCCCAGGGTATTGCCCGTCTGATAATACGATCAACTCTTTCGCTTCCATCCAGGACGAGCGCAAAACCGCCGTTTATGGCCTTTCCGATACCGACGCCACCGCCATTATGCAGTGCAACCAGACTCATGCCTCTGGCAGCGTTTCCGGCAAAACACTGCGTCGCCATGTCCGCCATAATATTACTGCCGTCTTTTATATTTGCCGTTTCTCTAAAGGGCGAATCGGTGCCTCCGGTATCATGGTGGTCTCTGCCCATCATCACCGGTCCTATTTCCCTTTTACGAACCATTTCATTGAATTTGAGCGCTATATTCATTCTGCCCGCAGCATCCTGATATAATATCCTGGCCTGAGTGCCTACAACAAGGTTATGTTTCTCTGCATCTCTTATCCAGATATAATTATCCTTATCCTGACATCTTGCGTTTGGATCAATGCATGACATAGCCGCTTTGTCGGTCTTGACAAGGTCCTCTTTCTTTCCACTAAGGCAAACCCATCTAAACGGGCCGTAGCCGTAATCGAATAACAGAGGACCCATAATATCTTCTACATAAGACGGAAAGATAAATCCATCGGTAGCATCTTTGCCGTTCTTGCAGATTTCTTGAACGCCGGTATCAAAGACCGCCTTTAAAAAACTGTTTCCATAGTCGAAAAAAAACACTCCTCTGTCAACCATTGATTTAATCAGTTCAAAGTGATGTCTTAATGACCGATCCACATATTCTCTGAATTTTGCATTATCCGTCTTTAATAGCTCCGTACGCTCTTCAAAGGTCAACCCCTGAGGGCAATATCCGCCTTCATAAGCTGCGTGGCATGAGGTCTGGTCGGATAACAAGTCAATCTTGATATCATTTCCCACCGCATATTCCAGCAGGTCTACAATGTTTCCATAGAATGCGATAGCCAGAGTTTCTTTTTTCTGCTGGTATTCTTTTGCCAGGCTGAATGCTTCGGCAGGATCATCGACGATTCTACTAATCCAGCCCTGGTCGTATCTTGTTTGAATTCTTGAATAATCAACCTCGGCGATAACGCCTACACCATTTGCAATTTCTACAGCTTTGCCCTGAGCGCCGCTCATTCCGCCAAGGCCGGAAGATACAAAAAGATATCCCCTTAAGCCACTATCTTCGGCAATGTTGAGTTTGAGTCTGCCGGCATTCAGAATAGTACTGTATGTCCCGTGAACAATACCCTGCGGCCCAATATACATCCATCCGCCCGCCGTCATCTGACCGTAATTCGCAACGCCAAGCGCCGCTGCTCTGTGCCAGTTTTCCTGATCATCAAAACAACCAACCATGAGTGCGTTGGTGATTATCACTCGCGGCGCTTCAGGCGCAGATTCGAACAGACCGAGTGGGTGGCCGGATTCAACAACTAATGTCTGGCGCCGGGTCATCTTTTCCAGATACATTTTGATAAGTCTGTACTGCATCCAATTCTGACAGACCTGTCCGGTTTCACCATAGGTAACCAGTTCATAAGGATAAAGCGCAATATCAAAATTAAGATTGTTATCGATCATTACCTGAAAGGCTTTTCCCTCTATACAGTTGCCGATGTATTGATCAACTGGTTTGGCGGTTATGTTTCCTTCCGGCCTGAAGCGATATCCATAAATCCGTCCGGTTGTGAGCAGCTCATCTAAAAATTCAGGAGCCAGTTTTAGATGCCACTTTTCAGGAATATATCTTAGTGCATTTTTTAAGGCGAGTTCGGTCTCTTTTGGGGATAAAGTGAAATTTCTTGCGGGCGCCCTCCGGATGCCTTCCACAAATTCAGGCATCTGCGTCAATTGATCAAATATTTCTTCCAGTCGGATGGTCATTGCCCCGGAGATATCGCTATTGCTAATCATTTTCCAGTCTTGTTACATAAGATATGGCTTGGGATTTGGATTCCACACTGCCTGGCCTATAAATATTTCTCTGTGTATTCACGGGACAATTCTTTATACAGGGCTTCTGCTTCCTGACCGTTACCTTCGCATTTTTTAATCTTTGGCCATTCGCTCCTGGGAAATCTGACGTATAAAGGGAACGTTCTCTGGAGTCCGAGCAGTTCGTCCCTGGAGATTTGCGGCATGTTTAATACTGTTTCCGATCTGTAATCTCCGGCATGGGCGTTTCTTTGCATAAACCCTTCTTCATCACAATATTCACGCAGGGCGGTGCCTTTATAAGGATTGTAAAGTGAAACCATAACACCCGGTACATTTATTTTCCTGTTAAACTCTATAGTCTCAAAAATATTCTCCCTGGTTTCTGTCGGGAAGCCTATGATATTATTAGCGCTTACCCTGAGACTGGACTTCTCTAAAAGCCTGAATGCCTTTAAGATTGTTTCATCTGTCATATTCCTGCCCAGAAGATTACGCCTCAGATTCAGATTGCCGCTTTCAATACCAAGGCTTATTCCTTCACAGCCTGAAGACTCCAGGAGTTTAATGTTTTTTTCATTAATGGATTCAGGCCTTGCCTCAATCCAGAATGGTATATTTACTTCCTTATAGCGTTCAATAAATTCGGTAATCCTTTCCCGCTTAGTTGTAAGAAAGCTTTCGGCTACCAGATATGCAAATTCCAGATTGTATCTCTCCTTCTTTTCCTTCATCTCGTCAATAAGCCTCTTAATGCTTTTCTCCCTATAGTATCCTCCGTTATCTGCATAAAGTTTATTAAGTCCGTAATCACTACAGAACCGGCAACTGTAAGGGCAGCCTCTGTTCATTTCAAATGTGCCGGTCATGGAGATTTTCCCACCCATGGGCTTATAAAATCTCCTGGGTTCGAAAATAGTCCAGTCCTGAAACGGCAGTTCATCCAGGTTGACGGGTCTTCTAATCCCATTCCTGAATATTTTGCCGTTCTTCTTGATCCACATGTTCTGTACGGACGTTATATCCTGGCCATCAGTAATCTTAGTACATAGCTCAACAAGGGCATATTCCCCCTCTCCCACGCACACAATATCTACACAATCTTCAGCAATAATTTCCGCTGGAGCAAAAGTAGCAAAAATACCCCCCACAATCATGGGAACGTTATAATAATGCCTTATACTCCTGAGTATTTCTATTCCAAGTTCATAAGTGCATTCTATACAGGACAAGCCTATAATGTCCGGTTTGTATTCTTCTACCATCTTTCTAAGGTCATCGAAAAGATCAGTATCTTTATATACCAGACCAAACTCCTCACGGTTTGTTTTCCTTACCTGAAGGTTTTTTGCCCTTGCTTCGTCTCCGGTCTCAGTTGCCGTCTTGTAAAAGGTGGTGTCAAACAGCTTTACTCCAAACCCTTTTTCTTTAAGGCATGCGGATATCAGGGACAGCCCCACGGGCAGAAGGACATCCATCATTGTATTACAATTGATTAACAAAACCCTGAAATCTTTATCTTTCATACGTTGCTTACAATCTCCCTAACCCATTCCATACCTTCCTTAACCTCACCAGGTATGTTGTCGTAATAAGTATGGTTATATTCAAATATTATATCGCAGTCTTTGTTATGTGATAATATTATTTCAAGTGTTTTCTTTATGTCTACCCATCCGTCCTTTGTCTTTTGTGAGGGGTGGACCGGTACGTGATTGTGTTCTTTGCAGTGATCAAGCCCTTTGGTGTTCCACACATGTATTGATTTGGTATGTGGCGACATGGTTTCTATATCCTTAAAAAAATTACGATTTCGTATTCCGGATATAAGGAATGTATGCCCTATATCGATACAGATGCCTAGTAATGGATGATCTTTAACAAATTCTACAAATTGTGCCGGTTCGTGGAAATACCCGGAATATCCTCCAAATTCAACATTAATGGGCAAATTGTACCTGTCCGCTAATTCACAGAATCTCGATTCTGTATCACTTGCAAGAGCCATTACTTTCTTCCTGTTTTTAGAATCCTCCATCCAGTTTAAGTGTGTCACGACAAAATCAGCCTTCCACCCCTTTGCATAATGCATAGTGCTATTGATTAGTTTAAGAGAAAGACCTCTCTTATTTGGATCGTCATTAAGAAAAAATGTAGTTACGCCAATGTATGGAAAATATGAGGGTCTGTAAAAGGGCACATGGAAACTAAAAGGCAGTTTTTTATTATCAATGAATGACCTTAGCTTTCCTAATCCATCCTCTTGAAAATCAAATACCTCGTATCTATCTAAACCTGTATGCAAATAGCCTGCAGGTCTTGCTTTTCCCATATCACAATCATAAAGCGGCATTGCCGTTCGCCTGCCAGTCGGGCAGACAACCAGGTTTGAAGCGCCTAAAATAAACTAAAGTTTAAATATGTGTCTAAAGTCAGGAAACAGACGCGGTTTGAACCGCTTAAGCCATTTAAACAGTTTAACCGTTATTTTTCCACAACTTCAGGCACTTTTAACTTTGATTAGTATACATGATTTATTACTACTTGTTAAATATTTTATTATATATTTGAAAATTTGATTTAGAATTTCCCAAACCCATTAAATCACATATTTCATTTGACAGTTTCAGCTTGACCACATCGTTCCATTTGCATATGATATTTCTAAGGTTTGGCGTTAAGTGTTATTTAAATTTTTAGCCAAAAGTTTAATATGAGAAAATATTTACTATTATATATCTTAACCGTATCATTTTTATTCTTATATCCTCCGATTATACAGGCAGCAGAAGAACCACATGTAACCCTGATTTCATCTTATAGGGATTTATCTGTTTCTCAAGTGCTATCAATCTCGAATATTTCCATACGTAATAAGCATAATTATGGATTTTATGGATACAGTACAATCACCCATCATTATGAGAATAAGTCCATAAATGGAGACAGTGTGGTAACAGACCATGCCACAGGTTTGATGTGGCATCAGTCCGGTTCTGAAAAAGATATGGTCTGGAATGAAGCTAAGCAATGGGTAAAGGACTTGAACAACAGGGGATATGCCGGGTATTCCGACTGGAGATTACCTACTGTAGAAGAAGCCGTATCACTGCTGGAATCTAGCAAAAAAGCTGGCGCCCTGTACATAGATGGTGTTTTTGATGTAACGCAATGCGGTATTTGGACAGGTGATGAAAATGATACTGCCAGTTATCTGGATAGTGTGTGGAGCGTACGTTTCAGCGGCGCTTACGGAGGCGGTAACGTATGCTGGTGCTACGACAATGCCAGCAACTATGTCCGCCCGGTTCGCAAACTTAAATGATATGGCTTAAAACTTATAAGGTCTCTGACATCTTTTTGTGCCGCCTGTCCCTCAATTTTCATCTAAGTGATACCACTCAGGATTTTCAAGCCAATCGGCAGGTTGTGAAACAAAACCGATCATATTTTCAAGTAGAACACAATGATTTTTTTCTTCGTCTGCCAGCTTTAGAAATATTTCCTTTCTATGTGAGTCTTTCTCCTCATCAGCTCTTTCAAGATAAAACTTTTGACTATCTGCCTCGACTTTCAGCGCCTTCTTATAAAATTCTACCTGTGAGACATCAACATCAAATTCCTTTTCTTCTTTCATTCTCATGAAAACATTTTTTACATTTGTTAATACCTCAGTATCTGCCGAAAATTGTGTTTTGTCATTTCTTTGCATACTCAAGATTACATTATAGTGTTTAGCTTCAGAATCTGCCATCATGGTCAGTATATTCTTGAGTCCTGTATTGTTTACTTTTTTAGCCAAATCAAGGTAAAAATTTCTGCCGTCTAATTCCATTTGCATTGCGTATTTGTATATATCCATTTTAGTATTCTCTCTCTCAGATTTTCTAAATATTATTAAAGGATAAATTGTTTATTTTATATTAACAAAGATATTTTATGCCAGAAACCAGCCTTAACACACTAATCAAAATCAAACTTATTTTCAAGTGCCATGTCATACATTTCTTCTATCATCCTAAAGAAGAGTTCATCTTCCCGGGTAATAAGTACTTTTTAAATTTTACCATTATTCACTCTTTCTATTTGTACTAAATTAGTATTGTAAGTAGATCCTCCTCCCATATCTGCCAGTCTGTCCGGTGTTGTTTGGTTACTATTACTATTTCCAGGACTCAATCTGTTCCACCAGATACCTTTATTGACTGCCACACCTTCCTTAACGTCATCTCCTACGGATGCCCATAGTGTGCATTCGCCTCGTTCATTAAATACTCGTACCAGGTCGCCTGTTTTAATGTTACGCTTATTAGCATCGATTGCGTTCATTTCTAAAGTGGGTCTTTTTTCTTCAGTTCTTGAATTAGGAATATTAGCAAAGTTAGAGTTCAGGAATGATTTTGCTGAAGGAGTAAGCAGATAGATTGGATGTTTTTTATACAGGTCCGGTGAGGTTAAAGGCCCTTCTCCAATAGATATATGAGCTGGTAGAGGGTCGTATCCATCTAATTTCATCTTTTCAGAATAGAATTCTATCTTTCCGGAAGGAGTAGGAAATTTAAGACCCTTATACGGCATATGAAATTCACCAGGTACATTCAAGCGAACGGCTCCCTCATTCCGCAACCGTTCCAATGTTATGCCTCTTAAATACCAACTGTCAATTCCCAGCGCCCTGATGATTATGTCAATAGCTGTTTCATCAAAGCAATTATCCTGAAAACCCATTGACTTTGCTAAAATATTAAATGTGTCAATATTAGGCCTGCTTTCGCCCAGTGGTTCAATTACTGGTTCATTTAACTGAAGTGACAAATGGAAGTATGAGTGGTGAAGGTCTGTATGTTCAAATTCGGTTGTGGCAGGCAGCACAATATCAGCATAACGCGCAGTATCTGTAAGCAACTGCTCATGTACCACGGTAAATAAATCTTCTCTCTTCAGGCCCTCAATAACCTTTCGCTGATTAAAGAGCACAGCCGCAGGATTAGAATTGTAAACATATAGACCATAAACACCAGGTTCTGCATTTAATAGTGTCAGCCCCAGTTGATTCATGTTAATTGATCGTGAAGAGTTTGGACAGAGGTCTTTTCCCTCGAGTACATCCCAACTAATGGGAAAGGCCTCACTGGTAGGGTAGAACATCCCGCCGCCGGGATACTTCCACGCCCCTGTCAGACCTGGAAGACAGGAGATCGTGCGGATCATCATACCGCCGTTTGTATGATGCTGCATACCGGAACCTGCATAAATGAAGGATGGTTTACGACCTGCATAAACAGCCGCAAACTTCCTGATGGTTTCTTTATCTACGCCGGTTATATCTTCTACCCTGTCCAACGGGTACTCTTGAACCCGTTCTGACAATGCTTCAAATCCCTCTGTATGATTATTGACAAATTCTTCATCATACAAAGATTCATTAATAATTATGTTCATTACACCTAATGCAAGTGCAGCATCGCTTCCCGGAGCAGGTTGAATGAAAAGGTCCGCCATTTCAACAGACTTAACTCTGTTCGGGTTTATGACGACATAATAAGCGCCATTCTTCTTTGCCTCTTTTATCAATGGTATCTGATGGATGTTGGTATAATATGGATTGGTACCCCATGAGATTATGAGTCTTGATTGTGGTATGGCTAACGGATCAGCGCCAAAGGACGCGCCTAATGTGTATTTATAACCAATTCTGCCGCCTTTAGAACATATGGTTCTGTCAAGACTGGAAGCACCCAGGCGGTTAAAGAAGCGTTTACCTGCCACATTCCCATTAACCAGCCCCAATGTTCCTGAACCGCTGAATGGCAGGATGGATTCATTGCCATATTTAGAAATGATGTCCTTAAATTTTGATGTGATTGTCTCTATTGCCTCATCCCAGGATATTCTTTCAAATTTACCTGACCCTTTCCCGCCAATCCTTTTAAGTGGGTAAAGAACTCTGTCAGGACTGTAAACCCTTTCCGGATAATTCTTTACCTTTTGACATAAGAAGCCTCTGGTGAGAAAATGGCCAGGATCTCCCTTAACCTTAACCAGTTTGCCGTCTTTTACGTGAGCAATTATTCCGCATGTATCTGGGCAATCATGTGGGCAGACACTTCGTAGTTCTCTGTTCATTTCTCTTCTCAATATGATAACTTACACTCTTAATCATAACAATTCGTTGCCAACAAGTAAATAGAGCATGATTACTATATTGTGATTATTATTTTGTTGAAAATAAATCATTTTTTATGATAATCAGAACATGGATATTCAATACGAAAACCTTATTCTTGCTACTCTTCGTGCTGCAAAACGTGCCGGCGAAGCAATCCTTGAGGTTTACGACTCAGACTTTGCGGTTGAGCAGAAAGATGATAAATCCCCTCTGACTTTAGCAGACAAAAGATCGCATGAGACTATCGCAGGAGTTCTTGAACAAACTATCACTGTTAACAACTCCACAGTACCCATTTTAAGTGAAGAAGGAAGAGACATTCCATATGATGAAAGAAAGAAATGGGAATATTTCTGGCTCATTGACCCTCTTGACGGAACGAAGGAGTTTGTCAAGAGAAATGGAGAGTTTACCGTTAATATCGCACTCATCCATAAACACAAACCGGTTCTCGGCATTATCTACATACCAGTTAAGGATGTTTTCTACTTTGCCGCCATAAACTTTGGTACGTACAAATTAGAAAACAGTAAAACCATAACTGATGATTTATCAATAGAAGCACTGATAAGCAAATCACAAAGACTACCCTTAAACAATAACAACAAAACTTCTCTTACCGTCATTGGCAGCCGCTCTCACACATCGGAGGAATTCTCAGAATTTGTAAAACGGTTAGAAGCAAAGTATGGAAATGTTGAGTTTATCTCTTCAGGCAGTTCATTGAAACTTTGCATCGTAGCGGAAGGTAAAGCCGATGTATATCCCAGGTTTGGCCCCACAATGGAATGGGATACCGCAGCCGGCCAGGCAATTGTCGAACAGGCTGATGGCAGCGTTATGGATATACAAACCAGGGAGCCACTAAGGTATAATAAAGACAATCTACTAAATCCATTCTTTATAGTGAGCGGGCAAGGCTTTTGTCTTGATTAATATTTTGGTTGATTACTCATATGTATAAACAAGAAAACAAGACCACATTAGTTAGAATAATAATTTCTACGGTTTTGGCAACATCTTTATTTATAAATGGGTGTGCCAACACCGGCCCGCCACTTTCTCAGAATGAATTAGAAAAGCTTGAGAAAGAAATTGAAACGCAGGCAACAGAAATATACATTAATGATATGGTCAGGGTATGGAAGGTGGGGTTTGGCATCCTGAGTATTTTACCTGAAGAGGCACTTAAAAAACGTGCGGTGATAGGTGCATTAATCTTAGACAATGCAGAGAATATTGCCAAATATTATAATCTTCCAACAGAGGAGGGATGTATTGTCATTGGAGTAATTGATAATTATATAGCTGACCTGGCAGGCATCAGGCAGGGTGATATCATAAAAGAGATAGAAGGTAAAGGAATCAAGGGCAGCAGCCATGTTACTTTTGAGGCAGACAAATTATCTACAATTATAGTAGAAAGGAATGGTACAAGGCTTTCCTTCAACGTAAAACCGAAGGAAATACCATACGTGCGAATTAGTCTTAAGCAAACAGGCAGGGTTAATGCATATGCAAAGTTTACGGGCATTCAATTTACATCCGGGATGGTCCGCTTTGTAGAGGATGATGACGAGCTTGCCGTAATAATGGGACATGAGCTGGCACATCTTACCTCAAAACATTTACCCAAGAATATCAGTATGGCCGCATTGTGCGGGACACTGGGTGGCCTTACCGGTCCTTTTGCACCCATCACTACTCAGGCATTGTACGCTCCATACAGCAGGGGAAACGAGAGAGAGGCAGATTATCTCGGTCTCATTTATGCACATAATGCAGGTTATGATATAGAAAAGGGAGTAAAACTCTGGAAGCGTTTTGCATTGGAGATTCCCAAAAGCCGGTCAAAGAGTTTCCTCCGCAGTCATCCGGCAAGCCCTGAAAGGATCTTACGGGTTAAGAAGGTAGTAGAGTTGATAAAATCCGGCAGAAATCCACTGGACGATTTGATTCTCAATTAAAATAAATATTACAAGAATATCAGCAAACTTAACAAGGTAAATGATGTTATAGATAAAATGATTGCCCATATCCCTTCATTCGTTTGTCATGCCTTTTTCGCAATACCAACATAATTAAACCCTGCAATCCTGGGAGTCATAGGCAAGTATAGGGTTTCCATCGTTTTAATACTAAAACTACCTTCCTCAATATATTTTGATATTGGCCGATTCAAGTGACAGCCGCCGCATATTTTCTTCCAGACCGGGTTGAGTCTATTCTGCCATTTAAGAACCGATTTATCAGGAGAGGCGCCATGCTCACAGAATAACAGCTTACCCCCCGGCTTTATCACACGATGCATTTGCCGTAATGCAGTATGCCAATCAGGAATGGTACATAGTGTATAGGTTAGAAGCACTGTATCAGCGCTGTTATCCTCTAACTGGATTTCTCCTCCGGGAATGTCCAGCCACTTCACTTCAACAGCAGACCGGTTTAAATTCCTTTGTGCCTTCCTGCGCATGCCCTCTGAAGGTTCCAACCCCCAGACAAAGTCTACTTTTTTTGAATTATAAAACGGAATGTTAAGGCCAGAGCCAATGCCGATTTCTAATACTCGTCCCTCTGCAAGAGGAACAACTTTCCTTCGCTGCATCTGTACGGCCTTAGATCCACAACCCATATCTATTATATGAGGCAATATATACCGTTCATAAAGACTCATTTTTTTCACAATAGATTCTTGAAATCATTGCCCAGATTAAACTAACGATAATTTTTCAAAAACCCTATATTCTTATAAATGAGATCGGCGGCGAGGAAGTTTGGCGCTTCGTTTCCGGGGATTGGTTTGAGTTCCATGACATCCAGTCCAACCACGTTTCGCTTCTTGTATACCTTTCTAAGGAAGTTCATAGTGCCGTACCAGTCAAGTCCACCCGGAACAGGTGTACCGGTGGAAGGCATTATGGATGGGTCCAGACCATCAAGGTCTATGGTTATGTAAACATTATCGCTTAATGAATCAATTGCTTCTTCGTGCCATTGATCATTGTCATAAATATCTTTGGCATAGAATATACTAAGTCCTTGATTATGTTTATTTATGAAAGCATGTTCGTCTTCTGATGTAACTCTTATTCCAAACTGAGTCAGACTGCATCCTATATCAATAAGCCTCTTTGCAACACTGGCGTGACTGTACCTTGAACCCCCGTATTCCTCCATGAGATCATGATGTGCGTCGAGTTGCAAAACTGATAATTTCTCATAATTCTCCTTATATGCCCTTACAACTCCCTGTGTAATAGAGTGTTCACCACCCATTGTAACCAGGAATTTATCATCTGAAACATAGCTTTTGCTTACATCGTAAACCCTGTTCATGACGGCTTCAGGGTTTACGTGTATGTTTGCTATATCTACAGTCCCTGCCGTAAATATGCCTGTTTCAAAGATATTTCCCAGTTCCTTATCATAATGTTCAAGGTTTGGAGATACGCTTAAGACGCTGTCAGGACCAGTTCTTGCGCCGGATTGAAAACTCACAGTACCATCATAGGGAACACCCATTATGACAACTTTTGATTTTTCATACGCTTCGGTTTCGTCCTTGAAGTCATATTTGAAAGCGCCGAAAGGTGTCGAACTTATCATATATTTTCTGATTTTACTCATTTAAGAATCAACTATAATATAACATGATGTAATTAATAAAGTAAATTATTTATCCAGTGGACTTTTTACACCCAGAATGTTTTTCGATGCAACATGGGTGTAGATCACAGTTGTGTGCAGATATTTATAATGCAAAAGCAAATAATCTGTCAAGTCTTTTTGTAGACAAGTATTGAAAATCAATTGACAAAAGACTAACTAAGTATAAAATCGCATAGACCTTTAATATTATCAATTGATTCTAAAATTGTTTAACAAATGAAAGCTGTATTGTATAATTAATACTAAATTCATGAAGATTCCTATCTCAGAACATGCGATAGTAGACATTAGCAAATTACACGATTATTGTCTCATTCCTATTGAAGATAGAAGATGAGTGTTTATATAAAAGTTGAATGGTAAAAAACAATGGTAGATTTTTATCTACATCAATAGTCCTGTTAACGTTTGCCCACCTCTTTAATGACTTCTATGCCGGTTTCCTGATTCCGCTTTTGTCCTACTTTCAGACCAGTCTCCATTTAACAATAACACAGGTGTCTGTATTGCCCACAGTATTGGCTGTGTTCGGCTCGATCTTGCAGCCCGTATTCGGCTTTCTCGGTGATAGATTTAATAAGAAGCATTTTTTTGTCGTATCTGGTGTCTTATGTTCGGCAATATTCCTGGGTAGTATATGCTTTGCGCCAAACTTCATTATCCTGGTCTTAATGCTCATGATCGGGGCATCAGGCGTGGCAGCCTTTCATCCTAATGGAGCAGCAACTGTAGCCGGTTTAAGTCAGAACAGGTCGACGTTTCAGATGTCTGTCTTCCTTATGGTGGGATGCATTGGGCTGGCAGGGGCGCCATTTGTTATTACGTTGATTGTTTCATTATACGGATTCGGCAATTTGTGGTTTCTATCACTACCCGGCATAATCCTGGCATTAATATTGATTAAGATGCCAGGAATTCCCGGGAGC
>Ga0156324_1142_pt1 | contig 22050 bp, 20 predicted proteins | sample RifCSPlowO2_12_FD_107972 | JGI IMG/M metagenome (GOLD analysis project Ga0156324, IMG submission 107972) | Planctomycetes bacterium RIFCSPLOWO2_12_FULL_40_19
ATAATAGTTGAAATCATGCGGTATTTTGTGACATAGCAGGTTATTTCATTTGTACTGTGTGAAATGAGTTAATTTAAATAGTTCACGTAGCATTAATTCAGGATAAATACAAAAAGGATATTCCCTGTTGGTTACAATAGAATTGTACCTTAATCTTTTCTCCAAATCTTCCTGTTCCTTTTCCTTCTCTTTAATTAATGGCCTGATCTTTTCCTTCATCAGGGCATTAAGTTCTCTTAATCTGTCAAATGACCGATGCCTTTCTTCACTATTGTGAGCTTCTCTGGCTATCAGCTCTTTTTTTTCACTTACCATAGACTCCATCCCTGCGTCTTCCATGATCTCGCCGGAAGCATATCTGTCCGGATTATAATCCATATCTTTGATGACGTGTTTCAGCGCTATAACATCGTCATTAGAAACATTAAATGGCTTATACGGCAGATGCAGGGTTGCCGAAACGGTTGCATACGCGGGAGGCTCTACACCAAAGAACTCTCTTATGATTTCGTCTGTAACCAGATCGTATTTTGCCCCGCCAATCCCGTGAATAAAGAGATCAGAGAAAAACATCCTTGAGTACATGGTGTTGACTATCGCCTTCGGACGGAATTTTATGCCTGTATTTATCAAATCCTTCAATCTTTCCAGATTTCCTGATGAGTTACAGTTTTCACCAAAATCAAAATGGGTAACTATCTTATTCTCGCATATTATGCTTATGCGCCTGTTGTTTGCTACAGATGCAAAAAGGTTCTTCCGTGATTTGCCCTCTCTCCATATCCAGAATGGCAACTCCACCACATATCCTTTTTCCATGAGATCAGGCAGGGGATTGGCCTTAGAACTTATCTTCTTTAATCTGCGATATTCCCTAAGTTTTGCATTATAGATATCAACAAAACTCCTCGCATTCGCCGTTATGTGCAGAAAGAAATTTAAGAAAGGCTCTGTCTCGCTTATAAGAGAGACAGGAACTTCTAAATTACAGATCCCAAATCTTAATAAGAATGCGTGCCTTGCATAGGTAAATAAATCACTAAATTGCTGCGTTTGTCCGGAAAGGTTTATTACTATATTTATGAAATCCTCAAACGTCTTCTTCATATCAGGATTATGCAGAGCCTTTAAAACACCTTCTTTAAAGGACAACAGTTGTGTTGAATCAGTATATTTGATCTCTTCAAAGGCGAGATTGTATAGACTGGAGAGGAATTCTATCCTTTCCACAGAAGAATCCATGCCGTTTATGTCTGGAATGCTTAAGCAATTATCATGACAGGCATCATTATCAACTATCATATTTACCCCGATACCATTCACCTTTTTCGCGATACTGTTAATGAGACCATGCTTTATAAGCACGCCGGGGTGTGCAAGGATCGGGGAGTGTCCGGTCTCTGTTATGTCCTTGTCCGGAGCATAAGAATCATTAATACAAGACAATTTCTCTGTGCTGGATATATTCAGGTTTGAGCAAAGGGACCATATCTTTTCAGTATATTCTCCGGCCTTTTTTAAGGTCTCGGATCGAACCTGTTCACGGAATCCGGAAAAAGGTATGCTGTTTATGTCAAAATCGTAGGATTTAAATCTTTCCTTATTTAAACTGATCAATCCGGGAATGTCTTCGTAAGCGGGCTTTATGAATATCTCTTTGTTCTGCTTTGGGATTGTGAATGTTTCAATTTTCATGGTTAGATGGGACGCGGATAAACGCAGATTTTTATGATAAAAGATATTAAAGCGTCGTTTTGTTTAAAACATTAGATTCAGGCTACAAGCCTGAACCAACAAAGGGGTTTTCCCTCCCGAAAGCAAGGTCTTTTCTGCGCTCATCTGCGTCTATCAGCGTCCAATATTTTGTCTATTCTTCCAATTTCTCTTTCAGCTTATGAAGCTTATTGAGCGCTTCAATCGGTGTGATTTTTGAAGTGTCAATATTCCTTATCTCTTCAATCACTAAATTCTGAGGTGGATTAAAAAGGGTAAGTTGTTTCGGCTTATTGTCTCTTTCTCTCTTGATAGACGCAAATTTAGGTTTGCCGTCCATGTCCAGTGTCTCGGCTTCAAGATTGGCAAGTATCACCTTCGCCCTTTGAATCACCTCTCCGGGCATTCCGGCCAGTCTTGCAACATGGATACCATAACTCTTGTCAGCGCCACCCTCAACAATCTTTCTCAGGAAGATTATTTCATCCTCCCACTCCCTTACCGCAATGTTGTAGTTTCTGATGCCCGGAAAGAGTAAGGCCAGCTCGGTAAGCTCGTGATAATGGGTGGCGAACAGTGTCCTCGCCTTAAGGCGCTCATATATATATTCTGTCAATGCCCACGCAATGCTTACACCATCAAAGGTACTAGTGCCTCGCCCGACCTCATCGAGTATTATCAAGCTGCGTTTTGTCGCATTATTCAATATATTTGCAGCCTCATTCATCTCCACCATAAACGTGCTCTGGCCCCTTGCCAGCTCATCCATTGCCCCCACTCTCGTGAATATACGGTCAACAACCCCTATCGCTGCCTCCTTTGCAGGAATAAAACTGCCCATCTGCGCCATGAGCACGAGCAGAGCCACCTGGCGAATATACGTGCTCTTCCCTGCCATGTTAGGCCCCGTTATGACCATGATCTGTTTATCTGTTCCGTTAATATCAATATCATTAGGCACAAACTTCTCTGCCATTAAGGTTTTATCCAGGACAGGGTGTCGTCCGTCAATAATCCGGAGATTAAGTCCGTCTGATATTTCAGGCCTTGTATACCCGTTCTCGGCAGCAATATTCGCAAGCGTTGAAAGGCCGTCTAAATGTGCAATAACATCGGCCGTCTTCTGCATACGTTCAGTATAGGCGCTCACTTCTTCCCTGATTCTCTGAAAAGCTTCGTACTCCATATCCTTTGCCCTTTCATCCGCAGTAAGCACCTTGGTCTCGTATTCCTTTAGTTCAGGCGTAATGTACCTTTCGGCATGCTTAAGGGTCTGCTTGCGAATATAAGTTTCCGGGATCCTGTCTTTGTGTACATTAGTTATCTCGATATAATACCCGAAGACCTTATTGTACCCCACCTTTAATGAACTTATACCTGTCCTGTCTGTCTCTTGTGACTGAAAGGCGGCAATCCAGCTCTTTCCGTTTCTACTGATATTTCTCAACTCATCCAGGTCATGATCATAACCTTCCAGTATAATTCCACCATCACGAACAGACTGCGGCGGCTCAGGCACTATGGCTGTGTTTATAAGTACCCTTACTTCTTCTAAAACATCCAATGTTTCATGGCATAATTTTAGAATAGACGAATTGCAGACAGAAACCTCTGACTTTAATTTTGGCAAAAGAGATATGGATTGTTTCAGAGAGATAAGGTCTCTTGCATTGGCGCGGCCAAAGTTGATCTTCGCTGATATCCTTTCAATATCATAAACATCTCCTAAAAATTTACGAACCTCCCTGCACAGATTTTTATTGTTATATAGCTCCTCAACACCATCCTGTCTGACATTTATATCGCCGGATACACAAAGCGGGCTTACCAGCCAGCTCTTTATCAACCTGCCGCCCATAGGGGTCTTTGTACGATCTATTACGCTCAATAATGAACCTTCCTTCTGGTGTGTCCTCGCAGTCCTGACCAGTTCCAGGCTTTGCTGTGTGGAGTGGTCCAGGATCAGGCGATTATGGCTTGAATACTTCTCAATCTTATTAATGTGAGCAAGTGATGTCTTTTGTGTTTCGTTAAGGTAGTTAATCAAGGCGCCCGCAGCGCTCAGAGACGGGCCGATATCTTCGCATCCAAATCCCTCCAGCGAAGCGGTACAAAAATGGTCAATAAGTTTCTGATATGCAGTTTCGCGTGAAAACTCCCAATCTGAACGACGCGTAACCATAGCATTAAAATCTGCAGATATTCTTTCCGAAAGATCAAACTCATTAAAAGCAATATTCTCAGGGATAATACACTCAGATGGATTTATCCTCGTCAGTTCATCCAGTAAACTACTCTTGTTAACGTCCTGCACCATGAATTTCCCGGTCGAGATATCTACCCATGACAAACCGAACTTATCATCATTTAAGAATAGAGATAAAAGATAATTGTTGTCTTTATCGTCCAGCATTGTGTCTTCGGTAAGCGTGCCTGGAGTGATAACCCTTACGACATCCCGCTCAACTATTTCTTTTGTGCCCGCTTTAGAATCATTCTTTTCGGCGCCATTCTTCAGTTGTTCACAAACAGCAATCTTATATCCCGCCTTTATCAGCTTTGGAATATAAGCCCCTGCCGCATGGTAAGGTATGCCGGCCATGGGCACTGCCTTCTCCCCCTTGGACCTCGAAGTCAAAGTAATGCCCAGAACCTTCGCCGCAATCCTGGCGTCATCATAGAACATCTCATAAAAATCCCCCATGCGGAAGAACAACAATGCGTCCGCATTTTTCCTCTTTATGCTCATATACTGCTTCATCATAGGGGTTGAAAAAGGCATCTTATTTCCTTATATATACGGTTTCTTTCCGAGGCAAGATGCCTCGGCTATTAAATTGAACGGTTTCTTAAAATACACCTGCCATCATATAATGTCAAGTTGTAACCGAGGTGCCTGGTAGTTATACGGGGAAAATATAAATTGATTTTATTCAGAGTTAGCATTAGTATGAATTTGATGGACGGTTCAGGCTAATAAGCAATTTACTTAACAACATAATACAAATTTTAATATAAATGTTTATTCTCAAAAAGATTATTTCAGTTTTCCTGTCTCCACTGACTTTGAGTCTTTTGCTTTTCTTTCTGGGGCTATACCTGCTATGGTTTACGACTAAACAGAAAGCGGGAAAGATACTGGTGTCGGTTGGTGTGATTCTTTTAACTTTATTCAGTTACAGTGTTATACCTGATAGACTTCTCAGGCCACTTGAAAGGCAATACAATTCGTTTGAAATAAGAAGTTCAGCAGCAGTACAAAAAGCAGAGGATGGATCTATCATAAAATTTGTTGTCGTTCTCGGAGGAGGACACACCTCAGATCCTGAATTACCACTGATAAGCCAGATAAGTAGAAGTTCGCTGGTAAGGCTGATGGAAGGAATTCGAATCTATAAAAAATATCCTGGTGCGAAGCTTCTTTTGTCAGGAGGAGGTGTTTTTGATCCGGTTTCCGATGCGGAAATAATGGCACGTGTTGCAATGGAAATAGGCGTTCCTGAAAGAGATATAATCCTTGAATCCAAATCAAAAGATACAAAAGACGAAGCCAGATTTATTAAGCCCATAGTTGGTAATGAACCATTTGTATTAGTAACGACAGCCTCCCATATACCCAGGTCGATGGCTCTGTTTAAAAAACTTGGCATGAATCCCATCCCATCCCCTATAGGCCACAGCGTTAGCGAAGAACAAGGATTAAGTCCTTATTCTTTCTTCCCAAGTACATATAATCTTGAAAAGGCAGAAATGGCTATTCATGAATATTTAGGGCTAACCTGGACAAAGCTTAGAGGACAGAGGCAGGATTAGTATATCGTTTCATTAAAGATGTATTTTTACTGATTTTTATGAAAGGAGCCGGGAAATGTCACTTGCAAGAAGAGAATGTATACCATGTAAGGGAGGAGTGCCGCCCTTAAAGGGAGAGGAGCTGGAACAACTTAAAGAACAAGTAGATGGATGGGACGTAATTGATGAACATCATATTACTAAGACGTATAAATTCCCAAATTTTGTCAAGGCGCTTGCATTTGTAAACAAAGTGGGAGAGATTGCCGAAGAGCAAGGGCATCACCCGGATATCTTCCTGACATGGGGAAAAGCCGGTATTAAGACATGGACTCACAAGATTGACGGCCTTACAGAAAGCGACTTCATCCTTGCCGCAAAGATTGATGAAATCCCTGAAGGCTAAAACTTAGGTTTTAAACCAGCTTGTTTACCCCTTAATATTTCAAGACTTTTATCTCCGCAGTTAAACAATAAGTCAATGGCGGACATGCCTGGTTCAAAATCCCCATATAATTGGTTATATACCGGGTGTTTGAAATCCTGAAAGATAATCTCTATACCCTCTTTATCGAATATTTCTAAATTCATGTATTTACTGCCATCCCTTCCTGCCAGGTATTTACTGCCATTTAGAGTTTTGCAAATATCAATCAAGCGTTCTGTCGGCTCTTCTCTCAGTTTTAAGTCGGATGCCATTACAAGTTTGGTTTTGAGTTCTAAAGTGCCAATTAAAAATTTGATTATCTCTATGTTTATGTCGACAAGGCGTTCCCAACTGTGGCTGAAGATATCTTCAAAAAACCTTTTATAATCAGCAAAATACGGCGATTTTGAATAATTAGTAATCAGTGCGTGAAGATGTTTTTTGTTCCAGTTTGTATTATTGTTAATCCTTACTTCATTAATCTTTTCCGGAAACTTATATAAGACAGGTACCGTAATCCACTGCCAGCCTTGAGCAGTCTTTATCCTGTTACGATTTTGCCATTCATTCTTTTTGAATTGAACATTATCCAATATTACAAATATTTCTGCTCTATCAATCTTATCAAGATAGCCTAACCAGGGCAGGTATTGTGGTTGATGAATTGCGACAAGCATATGTTTCTCTATTAGTTTGCAGGTCGGGAATTTCTTGCTTTTTTTGTCAGAATATTCTTCAGAAAGATTTCCCGAAATCAGGCAACCCCTTTTTCCTTTATCAATTTACTATATAAGTCTTCAAATTCACGCACAGTTGTTTTAATGTCAAACAGGTTTCTTGCCCTGCTATATCCTGCTAATCCCATTTCTAAAGACATTTCAGGATTATTATATAGTTTGATTATGGCCGATGAAAATGCTTCCGGATCTTTAGAGGGCACAAGAATACCAGTCGTTCCATTTATAATAACCTCAGGCACTCCACCAACATTTGTTGCTATGACTGGTTTTCTTGCAGCCATTGCCTCTATAAGTGCCATTCCAAATCCCTCGTTAAGAGAAGGAAGGAGGAAGACATTAATGCAGCTCAGAATTGTTGCTATATCGTTACGAGCTCCAAGTAAAAATATATTTCTCTGTAAATCATAAGACTTGATTTCTTCTGACAGTTTTGACTTTAACTCGCCATCACCCACAAAAAGAAATTTTGCTTCCGGTATTACCTTTACCACTTTTTGAATGGCTTTTATTAAATATGTATGGCCCTTAACAGGTACCAATCTGCCAACAGTAGCGCACACAAAATCATCTTTACCCAAACCGAACTCATCCCTTTTTTTCAGGTTTGAGGTCATTGCGCGTTCGTAGTATTTTATATTAATGCCATTATAAATCTGTTTTAGTTGATGCCTTGTGCCAATGCCGTGTTCAAGAAATCTCTCTATTTCTATTTTAGTCAGATTTATGATCTTATCGGTAAATCGTGCGGCAAACTTTTCAAGCAATATAAAGAAATCTGTAGCTAATTTACAAAAGTAACCCTCAAAGATATCTCCATGTGGTGAGTAAATAATTATTTTTGCTCCTGCCAGCTTAGCGGCAAGACGTCCAATGAATCCACCTTTTGACGTGTGACAGTGAACAATATCAAATTTCTCTTTTTTTAGAAAGATGGCCAGTTTTATGAGGGCTTTTATGTCTTTGAGAGGGTGGATGTCTCTTACCAGTGACGGCATGGCAAAAATCCTGATATTCTTGTCTCTGGCAAATCCTATCATATCATATTTACGATCAATAGTAATGCCTGTTGCTATAGTGCTTTCAAAACGCTCCTTATCTAAATGCTGTAGTATGTCGAGCACTAATATTGGAGGTCCGCCAAGTTCCATGCGAGTAATTATGTTTACTATCCTGATCTTTTTTGGCTTCACATTTAAGGTTTGAAACCTTTATTGTTTTTCTTCAAACTGTACAAAAATAGGGTTGGTTACTATACCTCTGAACAGGTAGCTTGTATCTATAGCCAGGCGATAATAGATTTTTTCATTAGGATTATAGTAATCATCATCGTAAGCTATGTCTACCGGGCCATCTGTTTCAAATGTCTTAATAACAGTCCCGTTTCTTATCAAATCTATATTAAACCCCCTTTCTTCATATTCACCTGCCCGACTACGTCGTTCAGGCGGGGATGATTCATTAGAACCATCGACAGTTACAACAATTCTTATGCGAGGTCTGCCTGTGATAGTTATTTCATCTCCCATAAAGGCCAGTTTTCCACTATCTACATCTTCAACGACGAAACTGTTCAAACTAAGCGCATTAACAGAACCCATAGCGGCGTACATCTTACCAGTCCTAAGTGCATTCAGTATTTCTTTATTGTTTTTTTCTTTTAAGAGAAAGACTGTCTGTGTCTCATCAATCGGGAATTCGTGTCCTCCATAGTCAACCTCTCCAATTGCCCAGACAGGCTTCTTTCTCTTTCCTGAACAATATTCCAGTAAAATCTGATCCCAAATTCCGCCTGGCGGCCCGACACGCCTCATCCCCTCACTAAGGACTGCTATTCCTGTATAATTAAATGTATTAAGGAGATCTTTCTCGTAAGGTGACGATATGATTTTAGTTTTGCCGATTTCCATAGATCTTTCTACTTCCGGATGTGCCCAGAATGTTAGTGCATTATGTTCATTTGCATAATCAATAAGGTGCTGGTATGGCCCCACTCCCTGTTCCCCGTGATACTGGTCATAAATGGGTGTCTTAAATGGGAAGTTATTCACCAGAAAAACAGCCCCTACAAAGAAACATATTAAACCTGGTATCTTGTTGTTCCCTCTTTCTTCGAAACTTCCATTTTTTGTTGAGGATGTCTTTTTACGAAATGAGATGAACAGCCATCCCAGTAAAAAGAAACTAACAGGCCACAAGTTGAAAATACTTTCAATGTCAAATTCGCCAGGAAACCCGTTTCCCACTGACGGGAGATTTTTGTAATCTGAAGGAGTTTCCAGCCCAAATACCATGATGTGTTTATTGCCATTTACCAGGGCCAGATTGTTTTTAAAAAAACTTCCTTGCCAATAATAGAAAGGAATTGCTTCGGCGCCATGAAGTATAAGCATATCAGGATATTTCTTATTTAATTCTTCGATTGTGTTGATATAATTTGCCGCCCCATATTTAAGTATGGAGTTTTGGTCTACAACTTTCTGAATAATCTTCCTTAAAGGCGGAACCCCGTATGTCCATTTCATTGTGTCATGATCAGTAAAAACTATACTCTTTATACCTTTCTCTTTTGCAATCTTAACAATTTCTTCCGGCGGCTGCCCGCCAGTGCCTATGTTCGTATGTATATGTATAACACCTGGAATGAGTGTATATTTCTCGGCATAACAGGTATCCACAAATAAATTTGAGTTAAATAAAGACAGGCAAGTAAAGGTGATCAGGGCAAGGCTTGGGTATAGGTAATTTTTTCTATACATTATTCTTGAAGTAATTGTACATTAAAGGCGATTTTACCCCCTTCTTCTTAAAAGGGGATTTAAAGAAGTTGTATTTTGTATTAATATTTATTTCTCAAAGTGCTGGATAATATATTATAGATCAGTTAAAATCTATATAATTCCGTGCATCTTGTACATACAGGATACTTTTTTTCCTTTTTCGTAATTTTTCTAAAACGCATGTACTTTTCATTATTCCATATTCTACTGAAAGTACTATCCCTGACGTTGCCGGCAGAGAAGTTTAACGATTGACATGGCCGTACGGAACCATCTGGAAAGATGTACGAGACCATCCAGGGGCTGAGACATCTTTTGCCATAACCCGAAGAGACAAAATCAAATTCAGTATAATACCTCCTTACTTCTTCATCTGTAAAATTTGGATAAAAGGCAATCTTTACCTTAGAGTCTCTTTTTTCAATATCTTCCATTTTTCGAATAAGAAAATCTACATCAATATCAGGCAAACTATCCCTTACAAATCCTTTCCAATCATTACAAACCATCCCGTAGTAGCCCTTAAAGATATTATTGTGTTGGTTATACCTCTCTTGACTTAAAAATATTAAGTGATGAAACGTAATCGTACTTGCCATCAATTCTTCTGCAATGCTGATTAACTCATCAAGACGCTTATAATTTATCTCAAATATTGTACTTGAGATACTTACGACAGGTTTACTTGTTCCAGACTTTCTTTTAATATCTCTAATTAATTTGAGGCCCCTGGACGCCCTGTCAAATGTGCCTTTTGCTCCTCGCACCTCGTCATGTACTTCACGAGGGCCATCCAGTGAAAAGATAATTTCGTCAACTCCCAGATCAATTATAGAATTTGCATACTTTTCTAATAATATTCCATTGGTAATCATATTGCAGCGCATACCCTCTTGTTTTATGCGGGAAACTACCTTTTCCCAATTTGAATACATTAAAGGCTCGCCGCCAAAAAGTGTCACATTTGGTTTGAATGTCTTTATGTCATTTATGATTTTATATATTTCATCAAGTGATAATTCGCTCTTCAATTCTTCAGGCGACATGTCTTTAGATGTACCGGCCACTCCCCACTGGCCGCACATCTTACATCTAAGATTGCACCTGTAAGTCAGAAACAGATCAACCGTTTCCGGATAATAGCTGCGTCCATCGTGAATCCTGTATGTTAAATAAGAAAGCAAACGTTGTCTTAATGCTTTCAGCGCATAGCCAGGCTGGGTAACTGATTTAGCAAGGTTTCTTTTTAAATTACGTAATTGAATCATATATGTTTTGGAAAATTTGGAGTACATCTACCGTGTCGATGTTTTTATATAGACATTGACACGGTCAATGCACTCCATAAGGGAGCATTCCCAATTTGTTGTAGTTAATATAAGGGTGGATTAAGGCCGGAGGCCGAATCCACATATACACTTAAATATCCTTTATGGTTTCGCATCTTCGTGGCGTAGATTTATTTCTCCAGCAGGTAGTTTCCCATTATTAAACAATCTATCCCGGTTGAGAAGAAACAGCGAATGGCCTCTTTTGGCGTAGTGACTACCGGCTCTCCTGCCACATTAAATGAGGTATTCAGCACAACAGGGACGCCGCTAATCTCTCCAAAATTCTTAATAACATCATAAAAAAGTTTATTATACTTAGAATCAACCGTTTGAATCCTCGCCGTTCCGTCTGTATGGGTAACGGCAGGAATCAATTTTCTCTTCTCCGGTTTGACATCACAAATAAAGAGCATAAAAGGCGACTCCTGGTCAAATTCAAAGAAATCTTTAACCGATTCTTTCAATACTGCAGGCGCAAAAGGACGGAAATCTTCCCTGTGTTTTACATACTTGTTAACGATATCCTGCATATCGGCTCTCGTTGCATTCGCCAGGATGCTTCTGTTACCCAATGCGCGCGGGCCCCATTCTGCCCTTCCCTGAAACCAGCCGATAATCTTTCCATTATTAATTAATTCAGCGCATTTTTTTGCAATATCCCGGTGATGAGCATACTTCAACTTATCAAGATCAAGTTCGGCCTTTATCTCTTCATTTGAGAATTCAGGTCCCCAATAGGCATGTCTGATAACGAAATTCCTGGTTTTCCCCAAAATGGTATTATAAATGTAATAAGCGGCGCCAAGTGATGTGCCGGCGTCATGCGCTGAAGGCTGCACAAAAACAGATTCAAAAGGAGAATCCCGCAACAACCTGTAGTTCATTGAACAGTTTAAACCAACGCCGCCGGCGATGCACAAATTCTTTACCCCAGTCTTCTTATGGAGATAATTGGTAATATGCAAGGCGGTATCTTCCAGGACTTTCTGTAGACTTGCCGCAATGTCCTTGTGTCTCTCTTCAATTTCCTGGTCCTTAATTCGAATTGGCCCGCATGCATCAATGAATTTCTTTGACATAAAACCTTCTCTTGAACCGGCGCTTGCCCAATATGTGAAGTAATCCGGATTCATCCTATATCCCCCGTCAGGCAATAATTTAACCATATCTTTAAAGATATCAATGTATGCAGGTTTGCCGTATGATGCAAGCCCCATCACCTTGTATTCGTCATTTCCATGCTGGAATCCAAGATATTTTGTTACTGCAGCATAAAGGACTCCTAAAGAATGCGGGAACTTAATCTCTTTGATCTTCTCTATTTGACCGCCCGTACCTTTGCCCATTAATGTGCTTGTCCATTCTCCCATATAGTCCATAGAAAGAATTGCAGATTCTTCAAATGGTGATGTGAGAAAGACGCTTGCAGCATGCGCCAGATGATGCTCTATAAAATGTATTTTGGTGTTATCGTTTTGTTTGAGATGCCTTAATTCAGAAAGGTAATGCCCTGTACTATGAATTTCATCAACTATATAACCAAAAGAATAGAAAGGGGAATTTGGAATCTTTAATATTCTATACGGAATTCTTTTAGATATCCTCAACCATGGTTTATAACTGAATCCTATATGGTCAATATCCTTTAATGTTATGTTTGCCTCTTTCAGGCAGTAGTCAATTGCCTTATAAGGCATACCGCCTTCATGCTTTCTTCGTGTAAACCGCTCTTCTTCCACGGCAGCAATTAACTCTCCATCTTTTACCAGAGAAGCGGCGGCATCCAATGTGTAACCGCCTATACCAAGGATGTACAAAGTTTATCTCCCATTTAATTATAGTTTAAAAAAGATCCGTTTTAATTTCTGAAAAAATCTTGTGTCTTTGAACGACATAATATTCAAAGCGCCTTCCAATTTTTTCTTAAATACAAAAAAACTATCGGTCGTCTCTATGCCAATCCTTTTGAGTGCAAAAATGTCAGCATTTTCACCGTTCATACCGTATATGTTTGAACATGCGCAAGTGTATTTACGTGCCTTAACAATTTCCATTATTGCGTCATCAAAATCTGCCCTTGTGCCAACAGGATACGCAAAAAAATTTATTATCTGACTGAGCTGTGATTCTAAAATGTCTTTAGAGTTTCTGATTTCTCTTACAACTTCTTCATTTGTTAATCTTGTCAGTATTTGATGGGAAACAGTATGGGAGCCAAATGAAATGTTATTGCTCTTCATTTCATGTATTTGGGACGGAGAAAGATATTTGCTCCCATTATTCTTGATAAAATCACTTATCAGAAATATTGTTGCCGGGAAATTGTACCTTTTGAGCAAGGGATAAGCATTGTAATAGTTATCACCGTATCCGTCATCAAAAGTAATTACTATTGAACCGGATATTTTCCCAAAGTCAGTTTGTAAATATTCTATGGCTTCTCCCAGAGAAATTACTTTATAATTTTCTTTTATATACTGTAGTTGCCTCTCAAACTCCTCAGGTGTAACGGTTTCATCGGGTTCGATTTCGTTGCTGATACTATGATACGTCAGAATTGTCAGTCCCTTTTTGTTGCTCTTACTTCTGGTGATATATTGGTATCCCGTATAGGTCGTAATGATACATACTACTATTTTAATAATCTTTTTCAGTAAATATCTCAACGAGAGAGATGTCATTGGATTCGATATATTATATTTTGCACGTATACATTTGTTTTTTGGAGTGCAGTGACCGCCTGCCTGTGCGTGCGAACACGCAGGCAGGTGTCACTGCTTAATACGCATCGTCACGCCTGCCCGCCTCCGTTCTGGCGGAGACGATGTACTCCAAAACAGATTCAGGAATATCCCCATGGTTTCCCCTAAAAAAAGGGATCAGGAGGGAGACTGCCAGAATTCACAGAGATTTAAACACGCCTATAATTTTCTCAATAGAGTTATCATCAAGATAAGGATGGGATGGGAGTGTTAACAATCTCTCGGCAATATAAAGTGCATTGGGGAATAATTCCTTCTGCCTATCATACCCAAGGTCATATAAGTGATGCACGGGTTTCAAATACATCCTGCCCGTGTCAATTCCTCTTTCCCAGAGTCCCGCCTGCACTTTCTCCATAGTCTTTATTTCTTTAAAGACTACAGGGAAGTGGTTGAAGACAGGAGTACTGTTTTTTGTTATCTGTGGTAATATTATGTGTTCATTATTCTTTAACGCATCGTAGAGAACCATACCTTTTTTCAGCCTTATATCATTAACCTCATCAAGTCTCTTAAGAAGGCCTAACCCGATTATTGCCTGAAAATCTGAAAACTGTTTTGAGGCAAAACTATCGTGTACTGTTGTATGCTTAAACGGAGCAATTAATCTGTAGAATGAACCATAAATTATGGGTCTTACTACCAATGAATATAATGTTAAAATAAGTGGAATCTTAATCTTAAAAGAAAATCCCTGCCGGGGAAGCAAATCTCTCTCTTCCCTTATGATCTTTGCCATCTCATCTGAATTTGTTACAAGCATGCCGCCATTAAAGGTAGAAAAGTTCTTGCCTCTGCATAAACTGAAGCAACCGGCATCTCCCAGTGTTCCAACCTTTTTACCGTCTAACATTGCGCCGGGCGCCTGTGCCGTATCCTCTAAAACAAAAAACCCCTTTTCTGAAGCAAGCTTTAATAGTGAATCTATCTCATAAGGAAAACCGAAATGATATATTGGCAAAACACATAATGTGTTATCATTAACAACATCAGACAAACGTTCGAAATCCATTGTGAAAGTATCTAAAGAGCTTTCACAAAGTACCGGTTTAAGCCCGGCTTTTCGTATTGGCAGGACCAGGGTAGGAACGGTATAAGCGGGTATCACCACCTCCTGCTTATTTGAAAGTTTTTTAAGCGTCTTTAGAAATATATATATAGAGGCAGTACAGCAATTAAATGAAAAAGCATAGTTTGATCCCATGTACCTTGCAAAGTTGTGTTCGAACTCCTCGATATAAGACTTCTTGCCAAAGAATGACTTAAAACCTTTAAGTATCTCGGATATTGATAATGGAACTGCCGTTGTAGGAATTTTTCTTAACAATTTATTAAACTCTCCTTTTTATTGATACCCTGCTTTTACCAGAATTATGGGCGCAAACATTGTTATGGGGAATCCTATCGGTATCGTTTCCTTTATAACAAGGCCCCTGGAGGTTAGGACTGTGGTTAATTCCTTCAACGAATATGCGTTTAGAGTTACCTGGGTATCGTACATCCACACAAATTTGAAACTGAAATAAACAAATGGGTTTTTCTTGTTGCGGACATCGAATATTATAAAACCGTCTCGTTTACATATTCTTTCCATTTCTTCGAGCGCTGCAACGACATCGTCCTTAGTATAGAAATTATAAAATGTATTTATGCATATTGCAATATCTATAGATTTATTTAGAAAAGGCAGATTCTGTGCATATGCTTTCAAGAAATTCAAGTTATGTAGTCTCCGCTTTTGGAAACTTTCATTAGCTATCTTTAACATCTCATGATTTGTATCAACACCTATAACTTTAAGTGTATTCTCTTGTGTCAATAGATTTTCACATAAGAGCCCGGTTCCACAACCAATATCAAGCAATAAACCGGTATTATTATTTATAAGTTGCCTTACTTTATTCCTTATCTTAAGACGAAACAGGTCTGACGTCAGATCACCTCTCTCATCAGGCTTTGACATGACATGACGAACCAGATCCGTCAATGGACGTAAGATTTTACTAAACATATGTTTTTTTAACTTAATTATATAGGAATTTCTATTTTAAGCCTATAATAGTCAAGTCTTTAGCCTTTTATTATAATTGTAGCGGATGTCTTCCTGCCCGAAAGACTTGGCAGGCGGGCAGACCTCCACATACATATCATGGGAATCAATTCCAGCCCGCCAGAATGACATTGCCCGCCCGGATGAATCCGTTCGCCAGCCCGACAAATCCATTCTGGCGGGGACGGGTCGGGCTGGCAGGGAATCCAGCACTAATGAACGGGACATATCTTTAATCCCTTACCTGGAAAGTTGTTTCTCTCTGACCGTCTTCTTCATAAGAGATTCAACTCCCTCCCATACCATATCAGGCGTAATACTTTCCATGCACTCATGAGTTCTACACTCATATTTCAAACAAGGGCTGCAGGAAACTTTCATGCCCGTGACTATACGGCTTGACGCCCTTGTATCGTACGGGCCGTATCTATAAGAGTTTTCCGGGCCAAAGATTACGACAAACGGCGTATTTATCGCGTCGGCAATATGAAAAGGCCCCGTATCATTTGAAACAAATAGTTGAACCCGCTCCAAAAGTGCACCAAATCTGCCAAGCGAGAACCCGATTGCCAGGATGGGTTTTACATCCTTAAGTTCGTCTTTTATCTCATAAACAACATTATCATTACTACCGCCCGTAATAATAATCTGTGCTTCATATTTTTGACATAATCTTCTTCCTACCTCAACGAATCCTTTACTTTGCCATTGTCTGGTAGGAACAAACGCTCCCGGCTGAATAGCCACGATTGTCCTGTTGCCATCCACACCTGAAGCCAGCAGCCAGTTGTTTATGAATGCTCTATCTTCCGGCGAAATATAGAATTCCTGTTTTGGATTGTTAGTTTCCGCACCCAACGCCCTGGCAATTAACAGTTTTCTATCAACCTCATGGACTCTCCCAAAAAGGTCATCATGCACTTTGACATCAAGGAAAAATCCCTTTCCATCAGAATTCCTGCCTACTCTGTTTTTTGCGCCCACGCATATATAAAACATGTATCTCAGCAGAGATGATTTCCACGTTTCAATAGCTTCCAGATCTATCATCATGTCAAACCCTTCCTTGCGTAAGGTCCATAATAATTTGAGATTCGAAACCATTTGCTTATAGATTGCCTTTGATGGGCCCTTGCTAAATGCTTCCTGGTTGAAATATAGTACCCTGTCTGCGTAATGCTTAATATTTAAAGCTTGTGCAGTCCTTGGTACGGTAAGTAACGTAATATTACTGCTGGAAAATCTTTCACGCAAGGCCCTTAAAACAGGTGTTGACATTATTATGTCACCGATTCCTCCTGCTTCCATTATTAAAATTTTTTCTATTTTATTAATCACTTTTTCGCTGTTTGCAATAATTCTCTACCTTGAGAAGACTTACTAATTAAACGATCAAACGTTATCTTTTTACGTAAATTGCAGAACCTTTATCAGGATGAAAAATATTTAAATGCTTTAGTTGCGTTTCCACAGCCGTCAAAAAATCATTTGTTGTTATCAACTTCATACATTCGTGTGTCTCACAAATCCCCTTTTTACACGGACTACAGTCTAAGTCCTTTCTTAAGACTGTGTGATTTTTACCGCATGGCCACCAGTGGAAAGGGACTGTAGGCCCCATCGTTGAAACCGTAGGAATATTTAAGGCCGTAGCTATATGGAGTGGTCCGGAATTGTTACAGAGAAACAGGCTGCAATTGCTCAAGACCGACATGAATTCTCTTAGATTAAGTTTGTCGAGAACGATGGGTGTCTTAACTGCGTAATCTCTAAACTCTGATATTAAATGTCTTTCATCCCGGCCACCAAAAAGGATTACTTTCATACCATAACTGGCTATTAGATAATCAGATATAGCTGCAAATCTTTCTATAGGCCATCTTTGACTCTCATAATTCCCACCCGGATGAATGCCAACAATTATATTATCCGGATTTACTCCATCTTTCTCCAAAAACCTGGAAGCTTTTTCTCTTTCTTCTGAACTCAAAAAGACTTCAGGCTGTCTTTTTTTTGTCTCAATTCCTAAACATGTTACTAAATCCAAATAGTGATCAATCATATGTTTCTTATCGTCAGAAACAGGAAATACATTTGAATGATACCTGATATTATAGAAAATTCCTCTTCCGGCAAACTCGAAACCAAGTCTGTATCTGCTGCCAACAAAACGGGTTATAATTGCCGTATTCAGTTCATAATCAAGATATGGGTCAACAACAAGGTCAAACCCCCTTTTCCGTACATCCTTAAAAAAAGACAATCTGCTGCACAGGCTTTTGTTCTTGTTCTCTCTATCATATACCAAGATGCAATCAATAAACGGATTGTTGATTACTACATTTTTATTTACCGGATTAGTCAGAACAGTAATCTGTACATCAGGCCACTTTTCTTTCAAGGCTCTAAAGACTGGTGTTGTCATTACCATATCACCAATCCTGTCGAGCCGGATTACTAATATATTTTTAATATCTATGTCTAATAAATCACCCTTTGAATAAGTTTTTGTAAAATAGCGTAAACTTCCAAATATAAGATCCCTGAGCATAAGATACAAATCTTCTATTTTTCTATTTCTTGTTTTCATTTAACAACTCTAAATAAACATTCTCTGTCTCTCTTATATTCCTTTCAATCGTAAACATCTCCTCCACCCTTTTTCTTCCGGCATTTCCATACTGTTCTGCAAGATATTTATCATCTAACAGTTTCTTAATGCATTTTGCCATTTCTGATGAGTCTCCCGGCTTAACCAGCAAACCTGTAATACCATCCTGCACAATTTCCGGCGTACCTCCGGCATTCGTCGCTACGAGGGGTTTTCTCATTGCCATAGATTCGAACAATACTCTGCTGCAGGCATCAATCTCTGAAGGTAATACGACTACATCCATGCTTGCAAGAAGCTGTGGTATGTCTCTTCTAAACCCGGTAAAGATAGTATTCTTATCAATACCTTTCTCTACTGACATTTCATAGAGCGATTCTTCAAGTGACGGGTTGTTAAATGCCCCGCCAACAACAAGAAACCGTACATTTTTAAAATCCTGTAAAATAATCCTCGCGCTCTCCAGGAAACACTCATAACCTTTTTCCGGATCGATACGGCCAATGGTTCCGATTATGGGCTCATCTTCATCAATGTTAAATTCTTTTCTAATTGTACTTCCGTTTAATTCCAGATTAAATTCCCTTAAATCTACGCCATTTATTATTGTCCTGATTTTGGCATCTGTTTTTGCGCCTTTTGTAAATCTGTTTCTGACTGCACTGGAATTACAAATAATCCTGTCTGGTAAAAAAGAAAAAATATTGTCACTGTCAAATCTGCCTCTTTCAAGACATCTCTCATGCCATATTATGGGAACGTTTCTTATCTTTGCCGCAATTGCGCCAAATAGATTAGATCGAGGCTGGTTCGAGTGAATCAGATTTATCTGTTTCTTTTTTATGATATCTAAGAGCTTCCTGATGGTATTACAAATTTGCACAGGATTCGGCCATCTTATACTGGGGAATTGAACAAAGTCCGGAGGGATTTTTATTTTTCTCAGTTCGTCTGTAAAAGGTCCTTCCTTGGAGCAGGCAAAGTGGGGTATAAAAAGCTCTTTATTTAATCTCTTCACTAAATTTAATAAACTTATTTCAGCCCCACCCATTATTGATTCATTGTGAAGATAAAGGATATTAAACTTTTTACATTCATTAATCATGTAAGCTTTTAATAAACGTTATAAGGCAAATTTATGTTTGCAACTCCGGTTTGCCTATAGTCTTAAGCCACAGATGTCTGATAAGACTCTTTATTACTCGAATGAAATCAAAACCTATCGGCGATAATTCAGGAAGGATAAAGTCATGCACCTTAACGGAATGTAAATCTTCACCGGCTATTTCTATCTTTGATAAATCCTGTTCACCTATTCCCATTCTCTTTGCGGCCCTGAGTACGGGAACGTCTTCCGGACTAATCGAAAGAATTTCTGCAATCACCCTATCTATTGCGATGACGTCTATTCCACCGACAACCAGAGAAACGTTTTTAGGCAGACCGCCGGAAGGCCCTTTCTTTTCCATTGCCATAATACCATCAACAATAGTAAATGATGGCTTAACCAACTGATAATTTGCAATCAACATATCCGCATACCACTCCAGATCATTCTTTGCCTTGAAATGCCGCCATGTCTTTTGCTTGCCGCTTACGCATCCATACAAGTTTTTAACGCCTGCTGTAAAGAGTACCTGGACGTGGGCCTTTAATTTGGGAAGGTTAATTATAGCATCAACATCCAGCGCCCTGCCAGAGACAGTCATGGAAAATCTCTTCCCTCCGCAGCTAATGGATACCTTTCGGGGTTTGTCCAGTTCTATGATATCGATTCCCAGCCTTTCCGCGATCTTGTCCAGCCCTACACGTCTGGCAATTTTTCTTACGGAGCCAAAGCCAGGGCTATCTCCAATAACGGGTATAGCGCCTGCTTTAAGAACTCTTTCAGCTACTGCCTCTATTAATGTTGGATGCGTAATTACACACTCTTCCGGTTCGCTTTCCTTCAGGAAATTCGGCTTCAGAAGAACCTTTGATCCTTTTTTGACAATGTTTTCAATCCCGCCAAAGAAAGAAAATGTTTTGTTTACGGCATTACGTATATCTTCTTTGGAATAATTTGTACATTTTACCAGAGATACTTTATTTGAGTTTGTCATATTATTATCCTTATTTGCAGACACTAATTTTCACGAATTAACACTAATTTCTTTCTTAAAAATATTTTTGAATAAATATTTCATCTATCTAACAGATCTTTCGTATTCAAGATTTTTCTTTATTCGTGTCTAAACTTATTTTAAAGAAGTTTGTTTACAAGTTGCTCAAATTTTGTGATTTCTTTGTACTGAACCCCTTTTTTACATACTGCATCTCCATGAACGATAACTTTCTACCAATGGCTTCACTTGCCATAATCTGAGCGTCTTCTTTTGTCAACACAAATAAAATATCGTTATCTTTCACCATTTAAAGATCCTCCATTCAATCTTTTGCAACTTTTAATTCATTATCTAAATCCAGCATTCCCTTTAGCGTCCATCTTTCATATGGCTTTGGTTCATAAGGATTGTATGGGATTGCAATATAGGAATGAACGTTAGCATTTGGATTCTTGACTAAAAAAATCGCTATCCATTCCAACAATGTTCTTTTAAAATCTTTAAAATTGCTGATATTTGGTTTGGCGGTTTTCAAATCAAATAAATGGACATTTCCATCATTACTTTTGACAAATAAATCCACCTTTACAGTTTTTAGTTTGTTCATTGTGCCTTTAGTACATACCTTTCTTATCCTTGCAATTTCGTCTACCTTATTCGGACTGTTTCCGATTGTAAGTTCGTTCATAATGCGCTGAATTTCAGTTTGTGCTTGCTCGCTGATTGTGTCGCCTACTACGTATTGTTTCTGTGCAAGAGTAAAGTTCAAGCTTGCCAATGTTTCAGCTACAGGTTCAAAAATGGAAGTTCCAAAAGTTGTATTTAAGGAATGTATAAAAGAAAATAATGCCATTCTATCCTGACCGAGTAAACGATGATGAAAAGGCATATTATTAGATTCTGGCTTGTAATTCTGGAATTTGTTTCTTAAGCAATTTTTGATTACATCAATTATATTTTCTTTCTGAAAATTATTCATTATTGTCTTTCCCTTTATACTCATTTAAAGCAAATTCAATTGCTCCCCTCCAATTAATTATGTCTCCGATTTTATCTTGTATAAAGTTGACAGCATTTTCATTTAATTCAATCTTCAGGTCATCATTATCTTCCATAACACTAAGAATATCCTCAACGGATAAAGAATAAATTACATTGTTTTCGTTCATTTTATTTCTCCTTTAGATGAAATATTGACTCTGCATAGACGGATCTATCCTTCTCCACTCTGTTAAGTACGGGGCGTTTAAATTTATTAACAATTTTTATCTCGGATAGTTCTGCAATCTTGGGATAAAGGTTAAATTTGTCATTAGCTACTAAAAAAATATCATAATCATTTTGAAGATACCTTTTACAATTTTTTAAGACTTCTGCTATACCATGAGCGTAGGAATCTCTTGCTTCTTTTCCCTGACCCTTAAACAGAGGGCCTATTTCCAGTCCATCTTTCCGTGCAAATCCAAATATTTCATATGCATATGCATGCTGTTCATGATAATCAATTAGTCCAACATAAGGCGGACTTGAAAAAATCCCCCTTATCTTCTGTTTCGATAGTATTTCTGCAAACTCTGGATTTTTCTTTTTAGTTTCTTTATAAATATCTATCGTTCTGCTATCTCCTGTCAAACAGATTTGAAAGGTTTCAGTTTTTAATCTATCAAATTCTTTAAACCGATTTAAAGTATCTACGGAATATCTTTGCCACCAACCTGCAATAGAAAAGATTGGTTTGCACA
>Ga0156324_1107_pt1 | contig 20692 bp, 20 predicted proteins | sample RifCSPlowO2_12_FD_107972 | JGI IMG/M metagenome (GOLD analysis project Ga0156324, IMG submission 107972) | Planctomycetes bacterium RIFCSPLOWO2_12_FULL_40_19
ACTATTATGAGTCAGTTGGAGTTTCCACCCATGAGTTTAGAAACCCTGGATATTATCGGAAGGGCAATCAGAAACAAAGAAATCAGGGGATCATACCTTGCGTCATTTGTGGAATTTATCAGTGATAGAGATGCCCTGCCACAAGCGGCGGAAATGATGTTGCAGTTGGAGGGCGTATATACTGTGCTTGTCTTCGGAATTAATGAAGACAAGGTCCAATTATCTGCAAGAAGCAGGGATACAAGAGTTAATCTGGGAGTAATTCTGCAGAGCGCTTTTGGTGAATTAAATAGTGGTGGTCATGCAACTATGGCAGCCGGAACCATCAATCTTGGAATACTTGGCGATGCAAATGACAGGACGTCTCTTTTGAAGGTAACTTCTGACGCCGTCAGGAAAAGATTCTTTTCCGCAGTTGGCGCTGAGTTCGAACAAGAAGCATTTCAGGCATCTGAAGAACCTCAGGCATACCCAGCATAAAAGTAAAACTTAAACTTCTGGTCTGTAATCAGAAATCATCATCTTTTCTCCAATCTGCTGAATGATAGTTGGAGTAAACTTGAAATCGTCCGGTTTCAAGCTTGCGCTTGAAACTATCCTTTAGCTTCCTTTTTAACCACCCTCTGAATTCGGGAACCATTAAGGAAAAACCAAATACATCAGTTATAATTCCCGGTGTTATTAGTAACATACCGGCAATCAAAATAAACAGGCCGTCAATAAGACGGTCTGTCGGAATAATTCCATTCTGCAAATCCATCCTTATTTGACTATAAATACTTAGACCCTGGCTCCTGGCAAGTAAACCTCCTATTATGCCTGTTATGAGTACGATCATTATAGTTGGAAACGCTCCAAGGTATCTTCCGACCTGTATCAAAAGATACAATTCCGTTAATGGAAGAACTGTGAACAATAAGATAAGCCGGATAAGCATGTTATTTTATATAAATAGTTACTGAATAAATTTGAAAAATGCTTGACTTAAAGTTTTTATATTATATTACATAACATATTTTTTGGTAAAATATTTATATTATGGCAAACTTTATAAGCAGGACAAACAAGAAATTCACGGCCAGAGAGTTAGGCCCTGACACTGACTTGTTGAAGGTCTTTCAATATACTCAGGCACACCAGAAAAGCTTTTTCCTTGATAGCGCTACAATAAACGAAAAGACAGGAAGATACTCATTTATTGGGTATGATCCCTTTCTTACCGTTATGTCAAAAGGCAATAACATATTGACACAAAACCGCCATAGTATTACCAGAAAGGTCGGGAATCCACTTGATGAACTAAGAAATTTGTTGAGCAACTTCCATCTGGATAATAGTTTTGAGGCCATTCCATTTACGTGTGGCGCCGTTGGATACTTTGCTTATGATTTATGCCACTTCATAGAAAAACTTCCTGATACAACAATCGATGACATTGAATTTCCAGAAATGTATTTTAGCTTTTATGACACAATTATTGGTTTTGACCATCTTGAGAACAAATGCTACTTGATGTATGTCAATTTTAGTCCGTATTCTAATAAAAGTACAGAGAAAAGAATTGACAGGGTATTAAAAATGATTAGTAATGGATTGAATACGTCTTATGAAGAAAAATCAAGGTTTAGGGGGGACAAGGCAAAGCGAAAGATTATAAGTAATTTTTCTAAAGAAAACTATTTAATGGCCGTGGAATGCGCAAAGCAATATATCAATGCAGGTGATATTTATCAGGTAAATCTTTCACAGAGATTTCAAACTCAGATAGAGACATCACCTTACGAAATATACAAGAGACTAAGAAAGATAAATCCGGCGCCCTTTTCATGTTACTTGAGGTTTGATAATAAATACATAATCAGTTCATCTCCGGAAAGGTTCTTATCGTTGAGAAATACGTTAGACAGTACCGGCAAACATAGTGAGGGTATAGTGCGAAATATTCAAACAAGGCCGATCAAGGGTACCCGTCCCAGATATAAAGATGAAAACATAAATGCAAAAATGAAGGAGGATTTACTCTCAAGTAAGAAAGACGATGCTGAACTGGCAATGATTGTAGACCTGGAGCGGAATGACCTTGGACGAGTGTGTAAATATAATACAGTCAAGGTAACAGAGAAGAAGGAACTGGAAGAACATCCTACTTTATATCACCTGGTTGCGACGGTTGAGGGAGAACTTCATTCAAGGTATGATTCAATCGACTTGATAAAGGCCACGTTTCCTGGAGGTTCAATAACCGGTGCGCCAAAAGTGAGGGCCATGCAGATTATTGATGAATTAGAACCCACCAAGCGAAGTGTATACACAGGCGCAATAGGATATTTGAGTTTTAATGGAAATATTGATTTTAACATTGCTATCAGAACATTTCTGGCAAAGGACGATCATATCTACTTCCAGGTTGGTGGTGGAATAGTGGCTGATTCAAATCCGGAGGACGAGTATGAAGAAACACTGCATAAGGCCAGGGCACTAATTGATACGCTTGAGTAGGGTTTGTGTCTTTTTCATTTTGGCCACAGATAAGCACAGATCAAAGAAATGCAAAGTACAAAATTTATTTTCTTGAACGGTAAGATAATTTCAGACACGGAGGCATCTGTTTCGTCAGGTGACAGAGGGTTCCTCTACGGTGATGGTATCTTTGAAACACTCCGTTCATATAATGAGAAGCCTTTTAAGCTGGCCGAACATCTGGAGCGGATGCGTTGTTCTGCAGAGAGACTCAGTATTTCATTTGAATATACAAATGTAGAAATTAGTGAAAATATAAAGGAACTGCTCGAAAAGAATAATGTTCAAGATGCTTATATCAGGATTACACTTTCAAGGGGTACTGGAGACAATGGGCTTGGAATAAACAATAATCTCAAATCAACAATATTGATTCAAGTCAAACCATTTGTTTCTTATGAGAAAAGACTGTACGAAAACGGAATGTCTCTGATTGTTTCCAAGTGCAGAAGGAGCACGTCGTGCCCGATATCATGCCATAAAACAACTAATCTATTGACAAGCATTTTGCTGAAAGAAGAAGCAAAGGAGAAGTCTGCCAATGAGGCGATTGTAATCAATACAGACGGATATGTAGCCGAGTGTGTGGTAAGTAACATTTTCATGGTAAGTGATGGGAATGTCATAACCCCTTCGCTTGACACGAATATCCTGCCTGGGGTAACAAGGAGAACGGCACTTGATATTTGTCAGAACATTGGTATTCCTGCCAGAGAAGAATGTTTCAAAATTAAGACATTAATCAAAGCGGAAGAAGTATTTATTACCAATTCATTAATGGAAATAATGCCTGTCTCAAGGATTGACGATTATCAAATAGGAAAGACTATACCGGGAAAGATTACACAGCAGCTTATGGGAGAATACAGACGCTTAACCTGAAATTATTCCCACTCAATAGTGCTTGGTGGTTTTGAGCTGATGTCATAAACAACACGGTTAACGCCTCTAACTTCATTAATTATGCGGCTTGAAATACTGGCCAGTACTTCGTAGGGTAATTTTACCCAATCTGCGGTCATGAAGTCGGTTGTTTCGACAGCCCTTAAAGCGATAACGTTCTCGTAACTTCTTTCATCCCCCATAACGCCAACTGTACTTACCGGTAGGAAGACGGCAAATGCCTGGGCAATCTTCCTGTAAAGTCCCGCCGATTGTATCTCCTGGGTCATAATTTCATCTGCATGTCTGAGGGTTTCCAATCGATTCTGCGTAATTTCTCCTATTATCCTTATGGCAAGACCGGGGCCGGGAAATGGGTGTCTCCAGATAATCTCATCAGGCAGGCCAAGTTCTGTTCCCATTTTTCTCACTTCATCTTTAAAAAGTTCCCTGAGGGGTTCGACAAGTTCAAACCCTAGTTCTGCCGGTAATGCTCCTACGTTGTGATGGCTTTTTATGGTGGCAGTAGGGCCGCCATGTGCAGAAACGCTTTCTATGATATCCGGGTAGAGGGTACCCTGTGCCAGATATTTTATACCGGCTAATTTATTTGCTTCATCTTTAAACACGTCAATAAACTCGTGGCCGATAATCTTTCGTTTCTGCTCCGGATCGATTACCCCGGATAATTTTCCTAAAAATCTATCGCTGGCATTTACAAAATGTAAATCTACCTTGAAATTCTTTCTGAAGGTTTCAATTATACATTCTGATTCGTTCTTTCTCAGTAACCCGTTGTCTACGAAAATGCAGGAAAGCCTGTTGCCTATTGCATTGTAAATAAGTGCAGCAGCAACGGCAGAATCTACACCTCCTGACAGGCCGCAAATAACCTTCTCTTTTCCCACCTGTTTTTGTATATCATTTATGGCGCTCTTTATATAAGAACTCATCTCCCAGTCACCGGAACATTCGCAGATTTTGAAAAGGAAATTTTCCAGAATTTGTTTGCCGTCTGGAGTATGCGTAACTTCCGGGTGGAATTGAACGCCGTAGAAATTCTTCTCTTTATGCCTTGCCGCAGCGTATGGACAATTTTCCGTATATGCAAGTGATTGGAAATCATCCGGAAGCTCCATTGCCTGATCACCATGACTCATCCAGACATTTATAGTTTTGTCAAGTGAAGCAAAAAGAGAAGAATGGTCTTTTATGGTACATCTGGTTTTTCCATATTCTCTATTTTCTGATGATTTTATTTCGGCTCCTAATATTTGACTGCCTAGTTGAAACCCGTAACATATCCCTAAAACCGGGATATCCATATAAAGTATTTTCTCATCACATCGTGGTGCATTGGAAACATAAACACTGGCAGGCCCGCCACTCAATATTATGCCTTTAGGATTCAGTTGTTTGATTTCTTCAGGTGTTATTTTATATGATACAATTTTGCTGTAGACGTTTTGCTCCCTGATTCTCCTGGCAATCAGATGTGAGTACTGGGAGCCAAAGTCCACAACAATTACAATTTCATGTGTTCTTTTTTGCATAGTCTTCAGAAATTAATATAATGTCTTAATTAGTGTAACAGAATAACGTATTAAGATACCTTGCTGATGTTGGAAAGTAGATAAATATGAGTCTGGTTTTTCATGAAAAATGTTTTTACACGTAATACTATATATCGCGGAAATAATCAAGTTAGTTTTTTTGATGACCTTTTCCAGTCTAAATTTGGGTAGTTTAAGGGCATCAGAAAACCCTTGACTTTAGTTTATTTTTAGCTATATTCTATCCCGCAACTGCAACTAAACAAAATACTCTTTTTAATAAAAGAGAAGTATGGTATAATTTTCATGTTTTAAAGGTTATTAAATAAGTAGGGGGGAGAGTTAAATTGAAGGCAGCCGAATTAGCACAATACAAGAAAACGCTTCTGGAACTTCGTCAAAAGCTGATTGTAAACGTAAACTATATGGAAGACGAAGCTCTGGGGAAATCAAGGCAGGATGCGTCAGGAGATCTATCAAACGTGCCGATTCACATGGCTGATATTGGCACGGACAATTACGAGCGTGATTTAACCATCGGGCTGATTCAGAATGGTGAAGAAGAGTTGAGGGCTATAGATGAGGCTCTGGAAAGGATAGGTGATAAAACTTACGGTACATGCGAGGAGTGTGGGAAAAAAGTTTCTAAAGCTCGCCTCACGGCGCTGCCTTATGTAAAAAATTGTATTGAATGTCAGAGACAGGAGGAGGAAACTGATAAAATTTAAGGTCTCTAAAAATGCCACTTTGTTTCTGGTTGTTACTTTTTGTGGTGTATTTCTAGACCTTATAACAAAATGGATAGTATTCACAAATTTTAAAGATACTGAAAGACTTGTAATTATTAAAGGGTTTTTGGGGATTGTTTGCAGTAAAAATGAGGGTATTGTTTTTGGTTTTGCTCAAGGCAGAAACAACATCCTCCTTTTTTTTTGTATAGCCGCAATAGGCGCCATCCTGTGGTTCTATATAAATTTCGACAAATCCAGATTATTCCCGAATATAGCTTTTGGTATGATACTTTCAGGCGCTATAGGAAATTTGTGGGACAGGATTTTCCATCATCATGTTAGAGATTTTATAGATGTTCATCTGGGTATGGGATACCATTGGCCAACCTTTAATATTGCAGATTCTCTAATATGTGTAGGAGTCGGCCTGATCTTTTATGAAACGCTGTTTACAAAGAAACAGGGAAGTGTGCTTAAGCGGGAGAATGCGTTGTAAGTTCCTGGTATTTCTTTAACAAACTGAGAGTAACTTTACCGGGTTTTCCTGATGCAATCTTTCTTCCGTCTATATTAGCTACAGGGATGATTTCTGCAGCAGTTCCGGTCAAAAAGCATTCATCAGCGTTATATAAATCATTTCGTGTCAGTTGTTCTTCTTTTACCGTCATGCCCGCTTCTTTAGCAATTTCCATAACCACGTTTCTTGTTATCCCTATCAGGATTCCTGCGGAAGTAGGCGGCGTTAAAACTTCATTATTCTTCACTATAAAAATATTATCACCGGTGCCTTCCGCCACATAACCATCTTTATTTAACATTATGCCTTCGGTAGCTCCGGCATTAATACACTCAATCTTTGCCAGAATATTATTAAGGTAATTCAAGGACTTAATATTGGGATTAAGAGCGTTAGAATGATTACGAATTGTAGCGACTATAATTGCATCAAGGCCCTTTTCGTATAACTCTTTGGAATATAGTTGAATGAAATCTGTTATAATTACAATTTGTGACTCTGCGCAGTTAAAAGGATTAAGGCCGAGTTTTCCTACTCCCCTGGTTACGATCAATCTAATATAAGAGTCTTTTAGATTGTTAGCCTTCAGGGTATTTATAACGGCATCTTTAAGCTCATCTCTGGTCAACTTTATTTCCATGGAGATTGCCCTGGCAGAATCGTAAAGCCTGTCGATATGTTCTGAAAACCTGAATACATTACCATTGTAACATCTAATACCTTCAAAGACCCCATCTCCATATAATAAACCATGATCGAAGACAGATATCTTTGCCTTATCTTTTGGATACAACTTTCCATTTATATATACCTTAGGTTCCAACTACCAATGCTCCTTTCAATTTCCAGAGTAATTTACAATCTTACCATCAGCCATCCTGACTACCTGCCCTGCCGATTTTGCAAATCTTTCATCATGGGTAACAATTACCACGGTCTGCCTTGTCTTTTCATTTAATTCCCAGATTAATTCCTTAATCTCTCTTCCAGAATTTGTATCGAGGTTGCCTGTAGGCTCATCACACAGCAATATCTCAGGGTCATTCATCAATGCCCTGACTATTGCAACTCGCTGCTTCTCTCCTCCTGAGAGTTCGTTTGGTCTATGATTTATCCTGCTGCCCAATCCTACCCGTTCTAAAAGCTGCACTGCTTTTTCTGTATGCTCTTTTTTAGATATTGTCTTGAAGAACTTTTTGCCAATCAGACGCGGCATCAAAACATTTTCTAACGCATTAAAGTCCGGCAAAAGGTGATAAAATTGAAATACAAACCCAAAAATTCTGTTTCTCTTGCCCGCTAATTCCTTCTGACCAGCAATACTTAAATTTTCACCTTTAAAACTCACATGGCCGGAAGTCGGCGTATCTAGCATACCCAGTATATGAAGGAGTGTGCTTTTGCCTGCACCCGAAGCTCCCAAAATGATTAATATCTCGCCCTCTTTTATTTCCAGATTTATTCCGCTGAGCACACTGAGAGATGTTTTACCTATTTTGTATTCCTTGTGAATTTCATTCGCACACAGGTAACCGTTGTCAGTCATGTATTAAATTTTACAGAATAAGCAATATAGAAAACTAATTTATTATGATTGTTCCCGCAATAATGGGAATAAGATTACATCCCGGATAGAAGTACTGTTTGTCAATATCATGACCAGTCTGTCAATCCCTATCCCTAAACCACCTGCAGGCGGCATTCCATATTTGAGTGACTTTAGGAAATCCTCATCTATCTTTCCCTCTTTATCATCTTCAGTTATTTGTTCATGAAACCGCCTGCTTTGTTCAAGGGGTTCATTTAGTTCTGAATAGGAATTGGCAAGCTCCATTGTAGCAATATACAATTCAAACCTCTGTGCCAGGCTGGGATCATTATCACAGGATTTTGTCAATGGGCAAATGGTAACGGGGTAGTCAATTACGAACGTTGGATTCCACAATTCCTTTTCAACAAGTTCTCCAAAAATATGTTCAGCAATAACATCCTTGTGAACGCCTTCAACCTCAATCCCTAATTCCTTGCCCTTTTCTTTCAATCCGCCTTCATCGTCTAAATCAACTGAAGCATACTTCGACAGGAGTTCGGAAAACGTACTCCTCTGCCAGGGAGGAGACAAGTCTAATTGCCGCTCACCGTAAGGAATATCAAAATTGTTGTATAGTTCGCGCGCCAGGCCGGTAACCAAACTTTCAGTAAGTTCCATCATACCGTTATAATCGCTGTATGCCTGATAGAGTTCCATCATCGTAAACTCCGGATTATGCCGCGTAGAGATACCTTCATTACGGAAGTTTCGGTTAATTTCATAGACCCTTTCCATACCTCCAACAAGCAGCCTCTTAAGATACAACTCGGGTGCTATACGTAAATATAAGTCCATGTCCAATACGTTATGATGGGTAATAAAGGGCTTTGCCACCGCTCCTCCGGGAATGGGCTGCATCATAGGGGTTTCAACTTCAACAAAGTTTCTGCCATCCAGGAAGGTTCTGATTGATTTGATAATGTTTGATCTTTTTAAAAAAAGATCCATTACATCATCGTTTGATGAGAGATCCAGGTATCGCTGCCTGTACCTGATTTCAACGTCTTTCAGGCCGTGCCATTTCTCAGGTTGTGGAAGCAGCGCCTTGGAAAGCACAGTAAGATCATCTGCAAAAACAGTTATTTCGCCTGTTCTGGTCTTAAATACTCCACCCTCTACACCAATTATATCCCCCAGATCCAGCAGTCGGAAAATATCATATTTTTCTTCACCTACATTATTCAGTTTTATATAAACCTGTAGTTTGCCTGTCCAATCCTTTATATGAAAAAACGCAGCTTTGCCATGGGGCCTCATAGTCATGATTCGTCCGGCACACCTTACCTTCTTACCTTCTTCTTCCTCTGAATAGTTGTCTAATACCTCTTTCAATGGTGTGGCATGGTTGTAACTGGCGCCATAAGGCTCGACTCCCTTATCCCTGAGTTTGCTTAATTTTTCAATTCTGGTCTTTTCAAGAGTTTCCAATAGATTCCTTTAACCATTAAAATAGTAGTAGTTTACATTCAAGGCCATTTTATCTGTTTACGATGAATTTTCACTTGATCCCCATTTAGCAAACGGGATCAAAGGGGATTTGACGAGTAAATTAGAGAGTTTAAATTAATCGGATTATTTTATCAGCAAAGAATATGCTGTCAAGTTAAAATGCAAAATGACATTGATGGTAAAGAGAGGTTTTGTTTCTCCTTGAATATATGATTTAAAAACATTAATATTGGAAAAATGGATCAACGTTTTACCAGGAAAGAACGCCTGCTGAAGAGAAAAGAGTTTCAGAGAGTTTTTGACCAAGGAAAGGTCTACGGCAACGACCAGGTTAAGATATATGCGCTATTAAATGATGGTACTGTCTCCCGGCTTGGTTTAGTCGTGGGAAGGAAGTTTGGTAATGCGCCCAGGCGCAACAGATTTAAACGAATCTTTAGAGAGGCGTACAGATTAAACAAAAGTTTGTTGGGCGTGGGTGTGGATATAATAGTAATTCCAAGACCGGGGTTGACGGATATTTCACTAAGGGCAGTAGAAGATGAATTTAAGAAGATACTGTCACAAATAAACGAGCAACTGAGAAAATGAAATATTTATTAATTAAATTCATACAGGTTTATCAGGCAATTCTGTCTCCCCTCTTACATCCCTCATGCCGCTTCTACCCAACATGTTCACAATACGTAGTCGAATCAATTGAAAAAAGAGGTATTATAGCAGGGATTTTAAAGGGTATCTGGAGAATCCTGAGATGCCACCCTTTTGGAGGATCCGGTTATGACCCTGTTAAGTAAAATAGTAGAGGCGTACCCGCCTGCCCGCCCGTCTACGCCGTTCGGACGGGTAACCTATTCGGGCAGGTTGCCATACGCCCTTACATATCAAAATCTAATGAGTAATACAGATAAAAAAATCATCGAATGCGTACCAAACTTCAGTGAAGGTCGAAATTTAGATATTATAGATAAGATTGCATCAGCGGTAAAATCAACCCAAAATGTCAAGCTCTTGAATGTAGAACCTGACAGGGATTACAACAGGACCGTAATAACCTTTGCCGGAGAACCTTCCTGTGTAAAAGAAGCAGCCTTTAATGCAATATCCACTGCGTCAGAACTTATAGACATGTCACGGCAAAAGGGAGAGCATCCGAGAATAGGCGCTACTGACGTCTGCCCAATAATACCTGTTACCAATGCAACAATGGAAGAGTGTGTAAAATTAGCAAACGAACTGGGAAGAGACGTAGGGGAAAAGCTGGGTATCCCTGTATATCTATATGAAGATGCTGCGAGATCAGAAGAAAGAAGAAACCTTGAAAATATCAGAAAAGGAGAATATGAAGGCCTGAAGCAAAAGCTGAGAGATTGGGTACCGGATTATGGGCCGGCAGTATACAATGATAAAGTAAGGAAATCCGGCGCCACGGTGATTGGGGCCAGGTTTTTCCTGATTGCCTATAACGTGAACCTGAGTTTTGATGATATTCGTGTTGCTAACGCTATAGCAAAGAGTGTGAGAGAATCCGGTTTTATGATAAAGGATGAAACAGGTGAGAAGAAAAGAGTTCCGGGAATGCTGAAATATGTAAAGGCAATAGGTGTAGAATTAAGGGAATACAATATATCACAGGTTTCCATGAACCTGACTAACTATAAGGAAACTCCCATTCATACGGTATTTGAGACCGTAAAGGCTCAAGCCAGAAAGTACGGCATGGAGGCAACAGGGAGTGAGATAATCGGCCTCGTTCCAAAAGATGCCATGATAGAGGCCGGAGCCTTTTATGCAGGTAATAATTCTGAAGACGAACTGATAAAGGCGGCAATAGAAAATCTCGGATTAAGTCAATTAAACAAATTCGAACCCTGGAAAAAGATAATAGAATATAAATTAGCAACCTGCCCGACTACGTCGTTCGGGCGGGCTGAATGGAGCTGATTTAATGGCTAATTGCTGGAAATGTGGACGTTACCTGGGAGTTAAAGATGAATGGAAAAAGATGAATACTGAAAAGGGAGATATATGCTACGTATGTTATCACGAAGCAAAAGAATCAGCAGAAGAACAAATCCAGAAAGATATGGATAAAATAATGAAAAAGAAAATAGAATAGTAAATATTCAGCTTAGGTTACAATTCTTTAATTATGGGGAACAATTTATTAAAATTTGGAGCTGTTGCAGGCATTGTTACTATTGTAATTTCTTTAATTGGATGCGCTCAAACCATGAAATTGAGTAAACTTGAAATATTAATATTGAAGGAAAATGGATATGATGATAGCAAATCAAAGGTAATTAGTTATATTGAAGAGATAGATTATGAGGAAAACCATGAAATCATTGTAAATACAATATTTGACAGTGGAAATCTTCAGTTAATTGACCAACTTGTTGAATACTTTCCAGATGATTTCAGAAATTATATCATTAGCGGAGATGCTTATTTAAAGAATGCGATGATGCAACAAACAATAGGGGTTTTTATGAAATCTTCTGCGGCAGTTTCATTTAATAAAGCCAAAGAAAATTACATTCGTGCCCTGGAATTAAATAATAAAGATATTTATGTCCATGGCATACTTGGTTTTATCTATGGAGATAATAAAGAATATGATAAAGCTGAAAAACTATTTTATAAAGGGCTTGAGATTTCGCCAAATAATCCTTTGCTTTACCTGGCGTTAGGCCAAATGTTTGACAGGAGGAAAGAATACAATACTGCAATTGATTATTATGAAAGAATCTTAGAATTTACTGAGGATGAAGTAGAAAGGGATTTTGAACATATGAATCAATATTATCATAAGTTTATGGAATTTTATCCTGATTCTCTTGCGAAAGCAAAAGAAGAAGCCAGGAAATGTCTTAAGAAAGATTATAAGAAAACCAGAAGAGAAACAATATTATGATTATGACATATAAGCGTCAAGCACCAGGTTGAACTTGCTGCATAAACAGTATGGTGTGCCCGTCCGTATCGGCGGGCCGGGCGGGAAGAGGGACTTCCAAACTACCCCTTTGCTAAAGGGGGAAACAGGGGGGATTTATTAAGTTGGTATTTCTTTATTAGTTGTATATTGTCATTTTATCATCGAATGGATACGTTTGACATCAGTCAGGGCCTTGTCTGTGGGGACGAGCGGGGTTATTTCTATATCGGTAAAGAATGGAAAGAGTGGCAGGTTTGTTACTAGCTGATCAAGGTCTTCATTAGTATCAACCTCAATGATTGCGGCGGCTCCTCTGCTGCCGGCCATCTTCCCGCCGGCAAGTATCCTGCCCCTTTTGCTCATCCTTATAAAATATTCCCATTCCTTGACAACAACTCCCAGGAAATCCTTCACCGGTATATCAGGTAATTTCTTTATTTCAACTTTTAATAAGAAGAGCATTTTAAATAAACTCCTTTCTGTCTTATGAACCGAAGAGCGCAGAGATATAAAACAGGTCTAGTTACGAGTTTCGTGTTACGAGCTACGTGGTTAAATAGACTCAATTTCCAAATTAAAGTTATTTCTGAAACCCGCAACGCGGAACTCGTAACATGCAACAATTATCTGTCCTTGTCCTATTAATTTATAACGCCAACCCTCCATCGACTGATATTACCTGTCCCGTAATATACTTTGCATCGTCTGAGAGTAGAAACATAGCTACCTTCGCCACGTCTTCAGTCGTGCCGAATCGCTTCAGAGAAGTCATCTCCGTCATTTTTTTCTTGTATTCTTCCGGAAGCGAAGCGGTCATGTCCGTTTCTATAAATCCGCACGCAATAGCATTAACGTTAATATTTGCCTTGCCAACCTCCTTTGCAAGGGCCTTTGTAAAGCCAATCATTCCAGCCTTAGAGGCTGAGTAATTGGCCTGTCCCGCCACACCCGCAATACCACTGACTGAAGTTATGTTGAGTATGTTTCCACTTTTCTGTTTGACCATGGTCATTATTACAGCCTTGGAAAAATTATACACACTCTTCAGATTTATATTGATTACATCATCCCAATCTTCTTCTTTCATTAAGGCCAGGAGTTTATCTCTCGTAATACCTGCATTATTGACCAGAAAATCTATCTGTCCAAAATTATCCTTAACCTCTTTAACCATATTTTTTGCGCTCTCAAAATCCGATACATCTGCTTTTTTTGCCATGGCCTTGACCCCGAGCGCTTCTATCTCCTTTAAGAGTTCATTTGCCAGGTCATCACTCTTGCTATAGTTAAAGGCAACATTACACCCGTTTTTTGCCAGTTCAAGTACTATCGCTCTACCTATACCTCTGGTACCACCTGTTACTATTGCCGTCTTGTTACTCATAGTCTTACCTCCAGGGAACTGTTATTGATAAAAAACAAGGTTTTATTTTATCGCTTTTTAGGTTTAACTTTGCGAGCTTTGCACCTTTGCGAGAACAGTGTCGGACCTCTTTTCAACAAGCTTTAACCGCATCATTTCAGCAAAGAGTTCTACTTCGTATTCAATACCTTTCCTTATATCATGGTCAACTGCGTAGTTTATACATTTTTTCATTGTTTGTATAGCAGTATCATTATTTTCTGCCAGCTTGCGTGCAAATTCTATAGATTCGTTAAGCACCTCTCTGGCAGGCGCCAGCGCATTAACCAGTCCCCATTCCAGAGCGGTTTTCGCACGGATCATCTTTGCAGAATACAGCATTTCCTTGGCCCTGCTTGAGCCTATTACCTTAGGCAGCCTGATAGTGCCGCCAAGACCCGGAATTATACTCAGATCAGGTTTTGCCTCGGGTAAACTGAAAAATGCGATCTCGGAGGCTATACGAATATCACACAATAATGCAAGTTCAAGTCCAGCTCCAATAGTAACACCATTAAGGGCGGCAATAAGAGGCTTCCTGCAGTTCTCGATCTCTATATACATCTCATGAGCCCTTACGAACCTGTCATGATTCTTTTCTGCTACAAGTCCCGAAATCCATGAACCGAACAATTCGTCTCTGTCTGCACCATCGCAGAAAACGCCCCTGATGTTACTTGTTATTATTATGGACGTTATACTTTCATCTTTCTCGTAGGAATCTATCTTGTCATATATTGCATCCAGCAACCAGGAGCCTATCGAATTCCTCGGATGTTTCTTCATCTTGATAATACCGGCATATCTATTATCCTGAAGTTTTACCTCCTCGCATTCCAGATGCCGGTAACCAGAATCGTCGCCTCTATTCATACGTATGTCTTTCATAATCTTAAATCCTTAGACTTACTTCAAATCCTTCATGTATTGCCTCAAGTGCAGTTCTGACTTCTACACAATCACCTATTTTATATAATTCACTAATCTTACCGTTTAATTTTTTAGTAAGGCCCTGGTTGGATTTGTATCCTGCCGCAATTATAACCGTATCAGCAAGAAGTTTGATATCTTTATTATCCTTCTCAAATGTTATGCAGGCTTTACCTGATTTGTTAATGTGTCTGATATTTTTAACATTTACGCCTGTTATACTGTTAATGCCGGCATCTTTTATCTGCTTTAGAATAACCCATCTGGTTGAAATGCCGAACCTTCCTCCTATTTTGTTTTTCATTTCCAGGATGGTAATATTTCGTTTTCCCCTTGAGGTAAGTTCTACAGCTTCATCCCCATTTATGACTCTGTTCTTTAAAAGAAAGCAGGCAACGTCCGGCTTCATCGCCCCCATCTTTGCAGTGTGAAGGGCAATCTCGCAACCGATAGTGCCTCCGCCTATGATTACGACGTCTTTGCCGACCTTTACCTTATTATCAAATACATCTTCGGCCACAACAACGTTCTTTTCCTTAATACCCGGAATATTAGGAATAACAGGGTTACCGCCTACGGCAGCAATTACGGCATCCGGCTTTAATTCATTTATTGTTGTTATATCTACTTTTTTGCAAAATTGTATCTTTACATTCAATTTTTTTATCTGATTTTCCAGAAATTTAATGACATTTTCTATCTCTTCCCTTCCCGGAGGAATGTAAGCATATCTTAATTGTCCGCCAAGCACATCAGTTTTTTCAAACAGATGCACGTCATGCCCTCTTAAAGCGGCGACTCTTGCCGCCTCCATACCTGCCGGCCCGCCGCCAATAACCATTACCTTCTTCTTTTTTTTGGCCTTCCTGATCTTTAATTCACTTTCTCTTCCGGCCCTGACGTTATATAAACAACTTACAGATTTAAAGTTTAACAAGGAATCAAAACATCCCTGATTACAGGCAATACACCTTCTGATATCATCGAATTGCTTCTTCTTGTACTTTTTTGGCAATTCCGGGTCTGCTATTAAAGGCCTTCCAATTGAAACAATGTCTGATTGATTATTGTCTACAACCTCCTCGGCTAAAGCCAGATCATTTATCCTCACAGATCCGATGACGGGTACATTTACGTTATCCTTAATCTTTTCTGAAAGAAAGATATATGACATTCTTGGGATTGCCATAAGCATTATGGGTGTGCGGCTCTCATGCCAGCCGGGTGAAACATTAAACGCATCCACACCTGCCTTTTCCAGTTCCTTTGCTATCTTAACACTTTCATCAATCTTGAGGCCTTCATCTACAAAATCATCACCTGACATACGGAAGATTACTGGATATCCTCTTCCCACCTTCTTCTTTATGGCTAAAATCATTTCTCTTGCAAAATTTATCCTGTTGCTCAGGCTGCCGCCATATCTGTCCTTTCTCTTATTTGTTGCCTTCGAAAGAAACTGATTTATAAGATAACCCATGCCGCCATGTATCTCTACGGCGTCAAACCCTGCCTTCTTTACCCTTACTGTGGCGGCCACAAAACCTTCTATTACTTTCTTTATCTCCGGTATGGTCAATGCATGTGGAGACTGCTTTATGTTGACGTGCGCTAAACTTGATGCTGATACCGGTCGTGTTTTTGAGAAAAATGAAGAGGCGCTTCTGCCCCCATGAAGTATTTGTGCGGCCACTTTGACATCATATTTATGGATCGTATCTGTTAATTTCCTTAATCCCGGTATGAACTCATCTTTATCCAGACCAATTATGCTCTTCCATACCTTGCCGGTCATTTCCGGATAGCATCCGCCGACTACAATCAATCCCACACCGCCGCGAGCCCTTTCCACATAAAAATCAATAAAACGCTTATTTATAGAACCGTCCGACGTAAACCCAAGATCCATTGCGGACATGGCCAGTCTGTTTTTGATTTCTAAACTACCGATTTTTATTGGTTCAAATAGTTTACTCATGTTTCTTAACAATAAGGCAAGAGTTGTTTCCTGATAAATCAAACGAATTTATGAGTACTGTGTTTGCCTCTTTTTCGAGTTTTTCACTAACAACATTCAGATTACATTCAGGATCTCTTCTTTCGTAATTAATGGTCGGTGGTATTAAACCATTGTTTACGGAAAGTAATGCAGTCGCTGTCTGCATTGCCCCTGACGCCCCGTAACTTTCTCCTAAAGCCGATTTAACGGTATAAACTGGAATTCCTTCACTTTTCTTACCAAATAACTCCCCGATGGCCTTTGCCTCTATAAGGTCTGACATTTTGCCTGAATTTCCATTAGCGTTAATCAGGTCTATATCATCCGGAGACAAACCGGCATCATTGATACATCTTTTCATTGCGTTTCCTGCTTTTTCAACTCTCTTGCTAGTATCACTGCTTCTGCTGCCGGCAAAGATACTTCCGTAACCGGAGATTTCACCATAGATCCTGACCCCGCGGCTTAAGGCGTAATCATGATTTTCCAATACAAATACATAACTGCCTTCACTCATAATAAAGCCATTCCTTCTTTTGTCAAATGGCATGCTTATCTCACTTCCAGCGCCATTGGTTCCTGCCAGCATCTTTCTCATATAAAATATCATGTACAAATCCAGTGAGATTTGCTCAACTCCACCTGCTATGATTACGTCTGCTTTCTCATTTTGTATAAGTTTAAGGGCATTGCCGATAGCGTCTGTACTTGATGTAAAGCCTGATGAAATAGTCCTGGCAAAACTCTTTATCTTGAAAATGACTGAGGCATAGTTAATAGATGAATTCAGGGCAACATCATAACTCTGCATTGGTGAAAGATTTGAAGGGTTCTCCCTGACAATATCGTGAAAGTAATCTGTAGTTTGAGAAAAATTCCCAAGGGAAGAACCTATGAGGATTCCAGTCTGGTTTGACAGATATTCATCTATCTCCAGGTTCGCATCATCAAGCGCCATTTTTACGCTGGAACCCAGAAATTTCGTTCCCTTATTAAGATATCTCAAACCTTTGCGTCCTAAGAATTCTTCCGGGTTTAAACCCTTTACCTCTGCTCCATTTTTAGACTCATATTTCGATAAATCTAAAGATTCAATAGGAGCTATACCGGAATTACCGGAAACAAGATTCTTCCAGAAATCCTGATGTCCAATACCCAATGGAGATACGACTCCAATACCAGTGACTACGGCTCTCTTATTCATCTATAATCTACTAAAAATATTCGTAACATTATTTCCGCCAAAGGCGAAGGAATTGTTTAAGACGCAATTGACATTTATCTCTCGCCCTCCATTTGGCACGTAATCCAGGTCACACTCAGGGTCAGGAGTTTCATAGTGTATGGTAGGCGGAATAGCGCTGTTTTTAATTGCCAGGCAGCTTACTACAGATTCTATCGCACTTGCAGCGCCCATTGTGTGGCCGATCATGGATTTTATGGAACTGACCGGTATTTCCTTTGCCCGTTCCTTAAAGACTGATTTTATGGCCAACGTCTCCATTACGTCATTTAATGGTGTTCCTGTCCCATGGGCATTGATATAGTCTACATCCTCGTAAGTTATCTTAGCAGCGGAGAGTGCATTTAACATTGCCTTTATCGCACCTGCACCTTCAGGATGGGGGGCAGTCATGTGATGTCCGTCACAGCTCATTCCATAGCCCTTCAATTCAGCATAAACTCCAGCATTTCTTTTTGATGCGAAGTCCAGTGTCTCCATCACCATTATCCCTGCGCCTTCTCCAATTACGAGACCCTTTCTATTCCTGTCAAACGGCTGACACTTTTCAGGCGCTAATGCCTTTAGATTGTGAAAATGTGTAAACTCTGTTTGTGGTATAAGTTCGCCGCCGCCTACCAGCATTACGTCAACTTTGCCCTCATATAAAAGGTCAAATGCCCACGCAATAGCGTGATTGCCTGAAGAACAGGCATTTAATGAGACCATGTTTGGCCCTTCAAAACCGAAATCTTCAGAGAGCAGTGTGGTTATGGAAGATGGCGGATATGTGAGAGCAACACCCATATCAAAGCCGTTAGCCTTGTCCTCGGTCGCTTTGCGCAGCAGGTATTCAAAAGGTGGCAGTTCTCCGGCGAGAGTTCCGATTGCGATACCAAATCTTTCTCTGTCGTATCCGGTAATATCACTCAAACCACTATCTTTCAGAGCCTCCTTTGCAGCAGTGTATGTATATTTGTGTATCGTGTTTGCGGTGGTTTCGTTTTCAAAGACAGTATCAAGCTTGAAATCTTTAACCTCACATGCACGATGTACTTTGTATTGTGTAGTATCAAAGGACTTTAACTCTGCCGTACCGTCTTTGCCGTTCATGAGGGCGTCCCACGCATTTTTAACGCCAATACCATTGGCGATTACCAAACCTAAACCCGTAACAACTATTCTTGGCATGTTTAATCCTTTGGAAAATGTAAATCCCCCTTAGTTCCCATTTGAAAGGGGGGGGCAGGGGGATTTATTCTTTGTACTTATATTCTTTTAGTGAAATGTTAAACCAATACAGGCCTAAGCCTTAACATTTGCCAAACCCAGGTTTTTCTTGTTTTTCGATGCTTCGTAACGCTCTAATGCTTCCTCATAAACTCCTGAAGCCTGCAAGTCTTTCAAGTTCTTTAACAAATGTTCGTATACGTACTGCCAGTCAAGACTAACTCTAAAGGCAAACATTGCGGCATTGAGATTATTAAGCTCAGTCTTTGCCTCTCTGAATCTTTTTCTTATCACTTCTGTTGAATATATGTTGTCGTAAATATACTCCATACCATCTATAAATTCCTGAAGTGAGAGTTTGGGCAAAATATAAGTTAAATGATGTGAAGTGTAATAAATCCAGTCTTCCGGAAAGTTGGTTCTGAAGAGTCTGCCATCACTTTCAAGCCTCTTCTGTAAAGGCGTATTAATAAATGGACATAATATGCCACAGGTCATTATGTCGATCTTTGCATCTGTTATAAAATCAACCACCTCTTTAAATGTATCCGGCGTATCAGTATCATTCCCGAACACCATAGTTCCCCAGACAGCAAGCCCGTGTTTTCTTATATTTTTAACTGCCTCTTTATACTTGTCAATTGTTATACGGAGATTGACGCCCTTATTCATTGATTTTAATGCTTCTTCATTGATGGACTCAATGCCAATAAGCACCCCGACACACCCGCTCTTTACCATATAATCCAGTGTTTCGTCATCTTCATAAATATTCAATGAAGTAAACCCGAACCAGTTCTGGTAAATACCTCTCTCGACCATCTTCTTAAAGAGATCTCTGACTCTTTCGTTGGATTTCTTGCTGTGGCCGTAGAAATTTTCGTCTGTCAGGATGAGTCCTCTATACTCTCCTTTTATTGATTCCAGTTCGTTTAAAACATCATCTACGGGTCTTTCTCTATATTTTCTACCCTGAAACTGTGGGACAGAACAGAACTCACAACTAAAAGGACACCCTGCAGTGGTAATTATGCCGGAATATCTATACTTATACTTATCTTTTAAGAACTTTCTATCAGAATGAATGTCTTTATACATTTCCATAGGCGTCAGACCACCGTCATACGTCTTCTTGAGTTCATTTTTCTCAAAATCAGAGATTACCTGTTCCCAGATCGTAACCGCTTCTCTTATTATTACAGAGTCTGCATATTTAGCTGCCTCTTCCGGATAACTTGTCGCATGCACGCCTCCCATTATTACGGGAATTCCGTTCCTTCTGCATGCGGTGGCAATCTGATACGCCCTGTTTGCCTGATAACTTACGGAAGTTATCCCTACCAGGGCAACATCAGTCTTATCGAAACATAAATCCTCACCTTTCTCATCCACTGCCAGCTCCTGAGTCTCATCTATTATGTCTACTTCCCAGTTATCGGGTGTTAAAACCTTCAAATATCCCAGGTTCACCGGCATCTGATTTAATACTGAAACATTCTCCTCGCCAACGTTATCAATTGGGTGAGGGTTTATAAGGATTAGTTTCTTCATTATTTCCTCTTGTTCTTGTCCACAAGTTCATATCTAGAATTTCAAAGTTAATACAAACAATGTAGGGGCGTATTGCTATACGCCCCTACATTGTGTAAAAAGTCGTTGGGTTTTTGTCTTTTAAAAACCCAACCTAATTTAATGTTTAGGAATTTCAAAGTTGCCAGACATTCCTGT
>Ga0156324_1019_pt1 | contig 20397 bp, 14 predicted proteins | sample RifCSPlowO2_12_FD_107972 | JGI IMG/M metagenome (GOLD analysis project Ga0156324, IMG submission 107972) | Planctomycetes bacterium RIFCSPLOWO2_12_FULL_40_19
TAGCCAGAAATTGCTGGATTCTTTGCATTTTTGCTCTGCCGGGGTTGTCAGCTTTGCGCGGGGTCTTAATGATACCCCAAAGATTGTAGCCCTCTTATTATTAATAAAAGGCTTATCAATACCATGTGGCATGCTGGCTGTTGCTCTTGGTATGGCAGCAGGAGGGCTTTTGAATGCCAGAAAAGTGGCTGAAACAATGAGTAATAAAATCACAAAACTAAACCACGGTCAGGGCTTTACAGCAAACCTTGTCACCAGTATTATTGTGATATTTGCCAGTAAGCTTGGGATGCCCGTATCCACAACACATGTGTCCGTAGGGTCTCTTTTTGGCATAGGGTTAATTACAAGGCGTGTAAACATTCGCAAAGCGCTGGAAATACTTTTATCATGGTTCACAACCTTGCCTGTTGCCGCGGTATTTAGCGGCGGCGCGTATTGGATATTAGGAAAATGGTAACAGTTCAGCTTCTCGAAATAAATGCAGAATGGCAACCCCCTTGCCCCCTTTTCTAAGGGGGATTTCGTTAAGTCCCCCTTAAGAAAGGGGGATTTAGGGGGTTGTCTATGCCATTAAACTCATACACGCGAACTGTTACAGAAAATGGTTATTCAATTTACTCTTCGGAAGCGAACTTTCAAGGCTGAAACCTTGAATTTTTTGTAATTATTTTAAACAGAATGGAGCGAGACGTGAGCAAAAAAATGTCTAAACAAAAATGTTTTACCTTTTTATTTGCAGCAATCGTAATTTTCACCTCAGCGATTTCTTATGCCGGGGATTCAGTAAAGAAGATACATCTTGCAGAACTAACCAGAGCAACAAAGGCAAGGTGGTAATCCTCGACCTGTGGGCAACATGGTGTCCGCCATGCAGGAAAGAGATACCCGGTTTTATCAATCTTTACAAGAAATATAAGGATAAAGGCTTAGAGATCATTGGTGTTGCATTTGATGAAAATGGACAAGAAGTAGTTCCCCCATTCATGAAAGCAATGGGCATCAATTATCCGGTTTATCTTGATGGGGGTGATATTGCCATGAAGTACGATCTACAGGCATACCCAACAACGATTGTTTACGGAAAAGACGTCAAAGCAGCCAGCAAACACGTCGGTTACGTATCAGAAGAAGAATTCGAGAATGAACTGAGGGAACTGTTGAAAAAAAAGGAAGGTCCATTTTATTCTTTTTAGCGACTACTCTATGGGCAAAATATTTATCATATTCATCCTTGTTTTCTATTGTCCGGCTGTGTTATGGCTGTTTCTCTATGGTATTAACAATTATTACATGGTGTATCTTTTTCTCAGGAAAAACAAAAAAGAATTATTCCAAAATAGGGAATTTCTTAGACAGTTCTGGTTAACTCATGCCAAAGGCGATTTACCAAAGGTTACCACACAATTACCCATCTATAATGAAAGATACGTGGTCAAACGTTTAATCGATGCAGTTGTAAACATTGATTACCCGAAGGAACTTCATGAAATTCAGGTACTTGATGATTCTCATGACGAAACGAGGGGAATAGCATCTGAGTTGGTTGATAAGTATCGTGCAATGGGATTCAACATAAAACATATTACGAGGGAAAATCGGGACGGGTTTAAGGCGGGGGCTTTAAATGAAGGTCTAAAACAAGCCGAAGGTGAATTCCTTGCAATTTTTGATGCTGATTTTGTGCCACAAAAAGACTTTCTTTATAGAGTCGTTCCCTTCTTTTACGAAAAAGAAAAAGTGGCCCTCGTTCAAACACGCTGGGGACACATGAACGGAAAATACTCTCTTCTCACCATCGCACAGAGCATCGGTATGGACGGGCATTTTATTGTTGAACAGGCAGCCAGAACGTGGAATGGGCTCTATATGAACTTCAACGGAACCGCGGGAATCTGGAGGAAGGAGGCGATCGTTGATGCGGGGAATTGGCAGTCTGATACGCTAACGGAAGATCTGGATTTGTCTTATAGGGCGCAACTGAAAGGGTGGAACACGAAATTTCTTTCCAATGTGGTAACCCCTTCGGAGTTGCCTGTGGAAGTGAATGCCTATAAATCCCAACAACACCGATGGGCAAAAGGTTCGATACAAACAGCCAAAAAGATAATACCCCAACTGTTGAAAACGAATGACAGCTTAAGAAAAAAAACTCAGGCTATCATACATTTGACACAATACATGGCACACCCGATGATGATTATCCTTGCCGTACTCTCCTTTCCTCTGACAATATTGCTAAAATTCTCAAGAACCCCTGCTTCTCCGGTGATAATACTCTTAATCGTTCTTTTACTTCTGGGGGTATTTGCTCCGACATTTCTTTATATCATCTCTCTCAAATCGGGCTATCAGAGATGGTGGAAGAGATGTCTGTTTATCCCCGCGCTTATGTGTGTGGGTTGCGGTGTCTCCATGAATAATACAAAGGCAGTGATTGAAGCCCTGTTGAATTTAAAAAGCGATTTTATTCGCACTCCCAAGTATGGTGTAACAAAACGGGGCGGAAAACGTATGAAAAAAAAGTATACCCTGAAGCGGAAATACCTCTTTGTCTTTGAAATACTTCTTGGCTCTTACTGCTTTATTGGATTCCTGCACTATACGAGTAACAATAAATTCATATTCGGACCCTTTTTGCTGTTGTATGCTATGGGATTTCTTTACATAGGAATACTGACTCTTTTCCAGAGTTTTAGAGAAAAAATAAGCTGTTGACTATGATCCTGTTTCGTAAAAAATATCTTCAATATGTGATACTAATTGTCTGTTCAGTTGTTTTCAGTATCAGTTTGGGTAAGGTATGTCTTGCGAGCAGACCTGAAAGGGTAGAAATAAAGTCTGTACTCCCCCCGGATGCAATCCCGGCAATAAGGAATCCTGTGTTTGTTTCTGCACATGAAGCAAGGCTTGATGATAAAGAACCTGTTATCGGAATAACAATGAATGGGGAGAGTCATGCCTATTCATTATACCTGTTGAATCACCATGAAATAGTAAATGATACCATAAAGAACAATGCGTTTGTTGTTGCCTGGTGTCCCCTTGCAAACCTTGCCGTTGCATATAACAGGGAAATAAAAGATGAAAAATACACCTTTGGAGTATCGGGGAAGTTACTGAAAAACACCCTGGTCATGTTTGATTATGAAACCGAATCACTCTGGCCAATTGTTTATGGGGAGGCTATAGGCGGAAGATTATCAGGGGAAAAATTTAAGAAGGGTTTCGATTGTCAGAAGATGCCCTGGGGGGCTTGGAAAAAGTTACATCCTGAAACCGTGGTATTGACTCATAGTGGTTTAAGAACTGTCGGTTCTGACGTTTATAAAAACTATCATGGGAGTAACAAAACTGGCATATACCCTGTTAAGAACAGAGACGAGCGGTTGCGTGCAAAGGAAAATGTTATCGGAATAGAAATAAATGATAAACATAAGGCTTATCCTCTCAGCCTATTTGATAATAAAAAGACTGTAACTGACACAATTCAGGGATTGAATTTACTTATATACAGCAACAAAGAAACCGGCAGTATCATGGTCTATGACAGACTGGTTAATGGGTATATCATTGATTTTGAGGATAACCCATCGCAAGAATTTGTTACAGATAACATTACACGTACGACATGGGACCTGGAAAATGGGATTGGAATTAAAGGACCGATGAAGGGTTTATTCCTTCAGCGTGTTAATTTTATCACTGTTTATTGGTTTGTCTGGGCAGATTATTATCCCAAAACAGATATTTATCCATAACCATTGAATAAAAAATTAATCATAACAATAATTGCAGGATTAGTTCTGGAACTTCTCTGTCTCTTGACAGCTACCGTTGGAGATATCATGCAAAATATTCCCAAATTTTGTTTCCTGTATATGGTATCTTTTGTCGTGTATCTTTTTGCTGCATTCTCTATTTTGAAAATTTCTTCTTCTGAAGAAGATAAAAGGGGTTCAGGAAAGATTTTATGGACTATCCTTGTTTTTTCCCTGATTTTCCGTTTGTCGTTACTATCTCTTACACCATCAAATGACATGTTTCGCTATGTATGGGAAGGTAAATTACAAGTAAACGGATTAAATCCTTACTCTTACCCGCCTGAATCATCAACCCTGGAACATCTTAGGGACAAGTTCTATTCTGGTATTGGGCATAAACAGATGACTACAATTTATCCTCCGCTGGCGTTAATGATATTTGCAATAGCAGAATTATTCTCCCATTCCTTCTTATCGATGAAGGCTGCTTTTTTAACTTTTGATGTACTTTCAATATTCCTCCTGGTAAAGTTTTTAAGAATGATGGGAAAAGAACCTGTTCATGTGTTGATATATGCATGGAGTCCATTAGTCCTTATTAGTTTCGCAGCCAGGGGGCATTGTGATTCTCTGCAAATTTTCTTTGTCATACTTGCCTTATATCTCTACTCTATGAAAAAACAGATAAGATCTTTTATATCGATCAGTTTGGCCACGATGTCAAAATTTGTGTCCATAATCATTGTACCCTTCTTAATTCCACGGGGAAAGTTCAAATATCTTATCATACCCTTTTTGGTAATTTTACTTTTATACTCGCCTTATAGTAGTGCTGGCAGGGGGCTATTCTCAACTCTTTTTCATTTTGGAACCCATTATCATTACAATGATTCTGTTCATTTTCTCATATTCTGTTTATCTCTAGGGTCACCTTTCATCTCGAAAATAATTACAATCATAATTTTGTGTTCTGTGATTCTTTGTTTCTATAAAAAACATTTACAGAAAAATCCCATTGAAACGACCCTTGATACTGACACTACAATAATAAAGTATTCTTATATGTCTATTGGCGCTTTTTTAATATTAGCGCCAACAGTGCACCCTTGGTATCTAACCTGGATCGTCCCATTCCTCTGTTTTTTCCCAAACAAGGCTTGGCTTGTGTTAACCGGTTCAGTCGTTTTCTATTATTTCATGAATTATCCTTTATTTTCAAAACTGATTGAGTATAACAACGAATGGGTATGGCAGGAAGTACACTGGTTAAAATTACCGGAATATCTTCCTTTTTATTTTTTGTTGCTGTATGGCTTTCTAAGGAAACATTTGCTGACAGATGAACGCAACCATCCAGTCCTTCAAAATTAGCCATACGTAAATAAAATGGAAAGAACAGCGGATGAACTATCCGAAAATTTCAGTCATCATTCCTGCATATAATGAGGAAAATGCCATTGATTCTGTAATTCGGGATATTCCCAAAAAAATGGTAGATCGGATCGTTGTTGTTGATAACGGGAGTCAGGATAATACCTTCTCGAAGGCTCAAAATGCAGGCGCTTACGTTGTCCGTGAACCCGGAAGGGGATACGGAAATGCATGTCTAAAAGGCATTCAGAACCTTGACCCTGACACAGAGATAGTCGTTTTTCTTGATGGCGATTACAGCGATTATCCGGAAGATATGGAGCATTTAGTTCGTCCCATTATCACTAACAAGGCAGACCTGACGATAGGTTCGAGATTAGCCGGAAAACGGGAAGAAGGAGCTTTATTATTACGGGCTCGTTTAGGCAACAGACTGGCTACATTCCTCATTTGGATTTTTTGGGGATTCCGTTTTACCGATTTAGGTCCCTTCCGTGCCATCAGGTATAAATCGCTGATGCAAATGGATATGAAAGATAAGGATTTTGGATGGACAGCCGAAATGCAAATAAAGGCAATAATGAATAAATTTCGTATTATCGAAGTGCCTGTCCGTTATAGAAAACGCATAGGACAGTCAAAAATCACAGGGACGATAAAAGGCTCGGTTAAGGCCGGGATTAAAATAATTTATACAATATTAAAATATAGATTTAGAGTAAATATTCGGTAAACACGTCTTACAAATGTCATTCCCGCATGTTTTTAGCGGGAATCTAGGCGTGTGCTGATGGGCTGGATTCCCGATAAAAGCATTCGGGAATGACAAACTTGTCCTCACGGAAGTGGGGGATGGGCAGTGCATAACGTCTTTACCGAATGTTTACGATTTAGATTCCTTTAAGTAATTTTAGGAGGTTAGAACCATGAATACGCCAAAGGTTTATTTAAAACAACTCGAAACATTGTGGTTTCAGGTAACAGGAACTCATTGTAACCTGCAGTGTGCCCATTGCTTTATCTCCTGCGGCCCCAAAAACACAACTCATGAGATGATAAACGTAGAAACAATACAGTGGTATTTGAAAGAGGCTGAAACGCTGGGAGTAAAGACATTTTACTTTACCGGAGGCGAGCCTTTTTTACATCCTCATATTCTAGATATTTTACAAGAGTCCCTAAAATACGGTCAGACCACCGTCCTTTCAAATGGCACCTTAATAACAGAGGATATTGCACAAACGCTAGGCCGGGTATCCCGCCTATCCAAACATACATTAGCATTCAGGGTAAGCCTGGAAAGTTTTATCGAGGAAGAAAATGACCAGATTCGTGGGATGGGGGCATTTAAGAGGGCAATCAGGGGTATTCAGTCCCTGGTACATGCCGGTTTTAATCCGATTATTACGGTAGCAGACTGGTCGAAATATGGAAAGTTTACGAAAGAAACGGCAGAAGAACTTCAGTTGTTTGAACGTTCTTTGAATATCCCACAAATAAGACTCAAAAAACTACCTTTGGTTCTCCTGGGGCGATGCGCCGAATTCGTCAGACCTTACGATGAAGGCGAACGGGTTACCGCGAAGTGCTTTGATAACTACCCGATGGACAATCTCCAATGTGCCACCAGCCGTATTGTGACCAGTAAAGGGGTCTTTGTTTGTCCCATACTTATTGCCGCTCCAAAGGCCTGGATGGGATGGACTTTGCAAGAATCCCTTGGGCCGTACACGATGGAATCGCCTGCTTGTTATACGTGCAGAACAACGGGATTAACCTGTAAAAATGAAGACACGGATGCCAATGACGTTGTCAGGAAGTCAGTGAATGAATTTTATGCCACTGCCGCCATTCAGCCTCAAAAGGAACTCTGTTGTCCAACCAGTTATAATCCGGCAGACCTATCGCATATCCCCCCGGAAGTTCTGAATATTTCGTATGGGTGCGGCAGTCCCATGACGCAAGCCGGCATCGAACCAGGCGAAAGCGTGCTGGATTTGGGTGCCGGCGGCGGGATAGACTGTTTTATCGCTGCAAAGCTGGTAGGCAAATATGGACGGGTTATCGGGGTTGACATGACCGATGAAATGCTGCAAAATGCCATTATGTCAAAAGGAGTTGTTGCAGGAAAACTGGGTTTTGATAATGTACATTTTATGAAAGGGTTTCTGGAAGAGATACCTCTGGCAGATGGATGCGTTGATCTGGTGACGTCCAATTGCGTCATCAATTTATCAGGCCAAAAGGAAAAGGTTTTTCAAGAGATATTCAGAGTGCTAAAGAGGGGTGGTAGATTCGCGATATCCGACATTGTCTCTGACAGGGAAGTCCCAGTGTCTATGAAACGGGATAAAAAATTATGGGGTGAGTGCATTTCCGGGGCAATTACAGAACGGGAATTTTTCACGATAGCGAAGACTTCAGGTTTCTATGGGCTGGAAGTGGTGAATCGTTATCTCTATAAGGAGGTGGATGGTTTTGCTTTCTACTCTGTGACTGCAAGGGGGTATAAATACGAGAAGTCGAAGGAATGTAAATACCCCGGACAATATGCGACCTATAGAGGACCTTTTAGCAGTGTTTCGGACGATGACGGGCACACGTATTTAATAGGAATTCCATTGGAAATATGCACTGATACGGCATGGAAGCTAACAAATCCGCCCTATAAAGGGATGTTTATCATATCAGATATGCAAGACAAAGAGGTAAAAACATCCTGTGGGCCAAAATGCTGCTAAGATAAGATTATAATAAAAAAAGGGGGACTGTTTAGTTTTTTGAAAACATCAATAGTTGAAAATGCCTCTGTGACAATATGTAGCGGCAATTCATGAATTGCCGCTACATCCTGTAATACACATAAACAGCATAGTTATCTGACAGGTATCAGACTTGAGTCGGGGTCAATATTTTTATGGATATGATAAGTGCATGATTTAAGAGTTACCGTATTAATTCTGGAATTTGCAAAATACCCGCAACCTGGTCATGTCAAGACGCGGCTGGCAGTAAGCCTTGGTTCCGAAGAGGCATGCCGGATTTACAATGCTATGGCGCAAAAAACGCATCATGAACTCCTGAAGCTTCAGGAACGGGGAGAAGCCAGGGTGATCGTATATGCAGACGGCGCAGACCGCCAGAAAATGTCTGGCTGGCTGAGAGGTGCATACGATATATGGCTCCAGCCTGACGGAGATATTGGAACACGGTTGGAGTCAGCCTTCTGCAAGGCATTTGAAATGGGCTTCCGAACGGTCATAGCCGTTGGTACAGACTGCCCCGGCTTAACTGCGGAAAAGATACGGAAGGCAATCGGGCAGTTAAAGCGATTCGATGTGGTAATCGTGCCGGCAACCGATGGTGGTTACGTACTGATCGGCACGAATACCTTCCAGCAGGAATTGTTTAGGCAAGTCACCTGGAGTTCGGACCGGGTGCTTGAGCAGACATTACAGCAAGCGAAGGTAAAAAATATGTCGGTAGCGTTGCTTGACCCGGAGACCGATGTAGATACTGCAGAAGACCTGAAAATGGTTGAAGCGACGCTGAATCCAGAGGTATCTGTCATAATCCCAGTCCTCAATGACCATCATTTTCTAAAGGAAACCCTTGATGCGTTCTCGTGCGCTCATCATCTGGGAGAAATTGAAGTAATTGTTGTTGATGGCGGGTCTCCTGATGGTTCTGATGTTGTGGCGGCTGACTTCAAAGCTAAATTGCTGAAAAGCGCCCCAGGGCGCGCGCAGCAAATGAGCCTTGGTGCGCGCCACGCAAGAGGCCGTTGGTTTTGGTTTCTTCATGCGGATTGCCTGCCGGAAATCGAAACGATCAGAGAGTTGCCTGGGTATTTGCGTTCCATGGGTCTCCGGTGGGGTTTTTTCAGGCAGCGGATATCTGATCCGTCACTGTGGTTCCGCCTCATAGAAATGGGGAACGAACTGCGCGGGAGAATTTTCGGCCTTCCGTATGGCGATCAGGGTATAATAGTTCACCGTGATCTGTACTTTCAATGCGGCGGTTTTGCGCAAGTCCCTTTTCTGGAGGATGTAATTCTGTCACGTTGTTTGTCAGGAATCTGTCGCCCAACGGCAATCAACAAAACGATAAGGATACCTTCGCGCCATTGGAGACCGGCAGGGCCATTTTTCACCACTATCAGGAATATAGGTATCGTATTTCGTTTTCTGGTGCTTAGGCAATCCCCGTCAGATTTGCTGGGATACTATTTCAAACGTGTTTACGTCCATTTGACACTATTATACCTTCTACTTTTTAGTGTTAAATCTTTTATAATCACCTAATAAATTATATCATGGAAAACAGAAGGGATGCAGGTTTTTCATCAAATACACGGTTTCAATGTATTAAAAATTAAGACAACAGCCTATCTCAACCCCATTAACGACCTTACTTCGTCCATCGTTTCTTCTGCTATCTTCTTACATTTTCTTGCGCCGGTATTAAGGGTGTCAATTACGCTGTCGGGGTTGTTAATTAATTCCAGGCTTTTCTCTCTGATTGGTTTGAGTTCTTCAACCATATTATTCCACAGAATTCTTTTACAGTCAACACAGCCAATCTCTGCGGTTCTGCACTCTTTGTTTATTCTATCTATCTCTGATTCCTTTGAAAAGTATTTGTGAAGGGTAAAGATGTTACAAATATCAGGGTTTCCAGGATCGGTTCTTCTTTTCCTGTCTTCATCAGTTACGGCTCTTGATAACTTCTTCCAGATAACGTCAGGTTCTTCGATAAGAGATATGTAATTATTCATACTCTTGCTCATCTTGTTCTTACCATCCAGTCCCATGATCCTGGGGGCGTCTGAAAGGATATGCTGCGGTTCAGGAAAAAATTCTCCATATCTCGCATTAAACTTTCTCGCTATTTCGCGCGACAGTTCAATGTGTTGAACCTGGTCATCGCCAACAGGCACCGCACAGCCTTTATACAATAAAATATCAGCCGTCTGAAGTACCGGATAGTCAAACAGTCCTACATTGACGTTCTTTTCGTTTTGTCCTGCCTTATCCTTAAACTGAGTCATTCTCTCAAGATGTCCCATAGGTGTAAGAGTATTGAGTATCCACGTCAACTCCGTATGTTCCGGGACTTGAGACTGTACAAAAATAATGCAGCGTTCCGGATCTAAACCTGCGCCAATGTTTGTCGCTGCGGCATTGATAATCCTTTTCTGCATTTCGATTTGCTGCGCGCGCCCTGGGGCGCTTTTCAGCAATTTAGCTTTGAAGTCAGCCGCCACAACATCAGAACCATCAGGAGACCCGCCATCAACAACAATTACTTCAATTTCTCCCAGATGATGAGCGCACGAGAACGCATCAAGGGTTTCCTTTAGAAAATGATGGTCATTGAGGACTGGGATTATGACAGATACCTCTGGATTCAGCGTCGCTTCAACCATTTTCAGGTCTTCTGCAGTATCTACATCGGTCTCCGGGTCAAGCAACGCTACCGACATATTTTTTACCTTCGCTTGCTGTAATGTCTGCTCAAGCACCCGGTCCGAACTCCAGGTGACTTGCCTAAACAATTCCTGCTGGAAGGTATTCGTGCCGATCAGTACGTAACCACCATCGGTTGCCGGCACGATTACCACATCGAATCGCTTTAACTGCCCGATTGCCTTCCGTATCTTTTCCGCAGTTAAGCCGGGGCAGTCTGTACCAACGGCTATGACCGTTCGGAAGCCCATTTCAAATGCCTTGCAGAAGGCTGACCCAGTTTTTGATTGCACCCAGATAATTTCCGATATGAACTTCACCGCTTGGCTGGATACCGCTGAATAATCGTTTTTTCATTTTTTGTTGACACGAATTTCGCAAATCCTCACATATATAAAAGTGAGGAATAAAAGGACAATTTCACACAGAGGCACAAAGTTCACGAAGAAAACGAAACTAAGAATATTAAAACAAAAGAGAATAGTTTCTCCCTTTGTGTTCTTAGTAGCTTTGTGTGATTACTTATTTTATTACAGTTTCAGCCTGCTTATCCTTCTGGCAGCTTCTTCTGTCTGTTTAATGCTTGGAACCAGTGCAAAGCGGACAAACCCTTCTCCGGGATTGTGGCCGTCATAGCTTTTGTCACTGATCCATTCTCCGGGTGTAGCAACGATTGCAATATCCGGATTCAGCAATTTTACTGCAAAATCTATAGAAGTCATTCCGTCAGGGACCTTCTGCCAGATATAAATAGTTGCATCAGGTGTACAGTCAGGCAGACCAATACCTGTTAATGCCTTTACCAGTATATCTCTCTTAATCTTATACTCATCTCTCATGATCTGCACATGAGTCTCGTCGTTCAGCCCGGCAATGGCGCCGTCCTGAATAAAAGTAGGCGTGCCTGAATCAATATTAGTCTTTACCTTCTTAAATATGTCAACCACACGGCTGTCACCGGCAATCCATCCTATCCGGTAACACGTCATTGCGCTCCTCTTTGACATGGAATGTATGGCTACCACACCATCAGTACTGACTTCGAGTATACTATGCGGCGGTTCGCCATAATAAATATCTATATATGCTTCATCGGAAACTATGATGATGTTATTCTTTTCACCAAAAGTTGCTACTTCCTTTAAAAAGTTCATGGAAGCATTAGCGCCGCTGGGGCTGTTTGGGTAGTTAATCCACATCAGCTTTGCCTTTTTGCAGACATCTTCAGGTATAGATTTCAAATCCGGCAGGAAATTATTCTCAGGCAGTAGGGGGATAAAAAACGGCGTCCCTTCTGCAAAGAGAGTCCCTCTTGCATAAGGCGGATATCCAGGTGTTGGAATTATTACATAATCTCCCGGATTGACAAACCCCTCTGCAAAATTGAAAACGGCCTCTTTTGAGCCTATGGTGGAGCTAATCTCAGTGGCAGGGTCAAGTGAAAGACTGAACCTTTTGTTCATCCATTTACTTGCCGCCTCCCTGAATTCAGGTGAACCTGTGTAACTTGGGTAACCAGAGCTTTTTCTCTTCTCTATTCCTTGTTTGGTGGCTTCCCGTATTACCTCAGGTGTTGGAGTTGTCGGGTCTCCGACACCAAAATCTATAGGTTCAATGCCTTTGTCTTTTAACTTTTGGACCTCTTTATCTACTTCTGCAAAGGCATAAGCGCCAATTGACGCAACTCTTTCAGATGGTACTATTTCCAAATTTCCTTCCTCCTGTAAAAAACATTCCGGTTCAGGCTACCAGCCCGACAATATCGTTCTGGCGGGTAAGCCTGAACCAGCAATAGATCACTAAGAAAACAAAATAAAAGAAATAAAACAAGAGATAATAGTTTTTCCCTTTGTGTTCTTCATGGCTTTGTGTGATTACTCTTTTCCTGATGGAGTTATTACGGTTTTTCCCCCAACGGGACTTTGTTTTGCCGTCATCTCTTTAATACTAATCACAAGGACGTTCGTTCCTGTTATAGCCCCGGATGATGAAGAAAGCTTCGGTGACTGAGGCGCATACTTTTCTATAAGTTTGTTTAAAGCAAAGGTCTTTTCTTCAATATCAGTTACAATCTGTATATCCCCAAATATTATTATACTTTTATATTCAGTAGTTGAGGCACATGGCCTCTGCTTGCCGGGAATGATTGAAATAACTTTGTCTATTTCGAAGCATACGTTTGGGTTGGAGTTTATATTCTCAATCTTTCGGCCTTCTAAAGCGCTATGAAAATATACTTTATCTTTGTCGTATACAAAATTAACAGGTGTTATATACGGAATATTATTGAGGCACGTACCCAATCTTCCCACCAAAGCATTTGATAATATCTCCTCAACTTCTTCCTGGTTCGTAACTTCCTTATCTTTTCTCCTCAAATCACTTTTTCCTGCAGACTAGGCATTCTGCTGCTCTTTTGCCACTTAGGATGTGAGGGCGTATGGCAACCTGCCCGAACCTGCCCGAATAGGTACAGGCGGGTAGGTACCCGTCCCCGCCAGAAAGACATTGTCGGGCTGGCGAACGGCGTAGACGGGCGGGCAGGCGGGTACGCCCATACTTAGTTGAAATCCGGGTTTATATGTCTCTCCCTATGGCTCTTGCAACTGCACCCACTTCTTTCATCAGGTTTTCAAAATCTTCAGGTGTTATTGACTGGGGGCCGTCAACATAAGACTTTTCCGGGTCTTGATGGACTTCCAGTATCAATCCGTCAGAGCCGACTGCGATTGCACCCCTTGACATAGGACGCACTAGGTCTCGCACACCGGTACCATGACTGGGGTCTACAATTACGGGAAGGTGTGTCAGCCGTTTCAGTTCAGGAACAATACTCAATGACAGGGTAAATCTCGTATGTGTTTCGAATGTCCTTATTCCCCTTTCACACAAGATAACGTTCGGATTGCCGTGTGATAGTATATATTCGCCCGCAAGTAGAAACTCCTCTAAAGTGGCGGACATTCCCCTCTTTAAGATTACCGGCTTCTTGCATTTGCCAACTGCCTCCAACAACATGAAGTTGGACATATTTCTTGTTCCTATTTGCAATATATCAACATAGCTGCTTACCAGTTCTATATGTTCCGGGCTGAGTATTTCCGTGACTACAGCCAGTCCTGTCGCCTCCCTGGCTTTGGCCAGGTACTCAAGCCCCTTCTCTCCCAGTCCCTGGAAGGAATAAGGGCTGGTTCTTGGTTTAAAAGCTCCTCCCCTGAGCGCAATAGCGCCCGCTTTCTTCACTCTCTCTGCAATATAATTAATTTGATCCTGATCTTCTACCGCACATGGCCCGGCGATTACACCTATCTTTTTTCCGCCTAAGACCTGATCATTTAACTTTATTTCCGTATTGGCTTTCTTTACTTCGCGACTTGCTATTTTATATGGAGTTAAGATTGGGACGGCCTTTTCCACACCCGGTATCGAATCCCAGTATTCCGGCGGGATGTCGCGTTTATCACCAATTACGGCAATTACTTTTCTGTTAGTACCTTCCAGCAGTATAGTTTTACAACCAACCTCCTCAACCCTTTCAACTACGTGGTCAATTTCACCCTTATCAGCAGTTGGCTTCATTACAATTATCATAAATGCACCCCATAAAAATTCTATAATACTGTTACTAATTTAATTACCGATCGCATACAAATGGTTATCATTTGAACCGAAATATATTGTTCCATCCGGGCCTATTAATGGCGATGATTCGATCCAGCCTTCTGTCTGATAACTCCACTTAAGCTCTCCTTTTGAATCTATCGCATAAAGACTGCCATCGCTGGAACCTATGTAAACAGTCCCTTCAGAATCAACAGCCGGTGATGACTCAATCCAGCCATTGGTCTTAAAATTCCATTTAAGTGTACAGTTAGAATTGACTGCATATATCTCTTTGTTGTAAGAACCAAAATACAATGTACCATCGCTGTCAATTGCCGGTGAGGATTGAACGGTCTTTCCTGTATTAACCCTCCATTTTACCTTACCATCTGGATTAATCGCATAAACAATGCCATTTTCTGACCCCACATACACTACCCCATCCTCCCCGATAGCAGGAGAAGAGAATGATTGATAAACATTGCTGCCGATTCTCAGATTCCACTTAAATGTTCCATCGGGATTTAACGCATAAATAATGCCTTTGCTTATGAGAAAGTAAATGCTCCCATCAGGTCCGATTGATGGCGAGGAACTTATTGAACTGTAAATATTGTTTTTATAATTCCATTTCAGATTTCCATCTAAATCCGTTGCATACAGATTGCCGTCCGCAGATCCAAAATAAATAACGTTGTCTTTTCCTATTGCAGGTGATGAATAAACCTCACCCTCTGTTTCATAAGTCCACTTGAGACTGCCATCCGGATTTATTGCATACAGTTTCTTGTCTCTTGAACCAACGTATATTTTACCATCAGGTCCTATGGCGGGAGATGAGGTTACTTCGCCTCCTGTCTGAAAAGTCCATACGAGTTTACCCTCAGGACTAACCGCATAGAGCTTTCCATCTACAGAACCAAAACATATTGTACCATCCAGACCAATTGCCGGTGACGACGTAATCCTTTTCTCTACACTAAATTTCCATTTAAGTTTGTTTGTCTGTGTTCCCTTAAAAGGACTGACCCCGGTATGTCTCAAATCATGCCGAAACATCTGCCACGGAGGAGTGACTGAATCTGAAATAGAAAAGTGAGCTCCAATACCAACAACTAAAATAAGCGTAATCCCGAAAATGCTAAATGCTTTCAATAATGCCTTCATAAACATAACTACCCCATGAACCGAAATAAATATTCCCGTCAGAGTCTATCGCCAAAGTTGAAGTTATAACGCCATTAGTTTTGAAAGTCTATTGCAAAATTCCATCCGGTTTAATTGCATAAAATCTCTTGTCCTGAGAGCCTATGTAAATTGTTCTGTTGTGGTCAGGCACAGGTGATGGTTGCCAGTTCCTTGTAGTGTGCTTCGTCCGGTACGCAGGGAATCATGGCGGAAGACACTCCATGATTCGTTTATTCCATGTGCGCAACAATATACACCTTAGAGTAAGTAATTGCCATAATGGCAATTACAATAATGTACAATGTAAAATCGCTCAATTTAGGTTAAAAAATAATAAACCACGTATACTCACAGCAAAACTTTGAAATTCTGATACAGCTAATTATATTTCCGGAGCGCTTAAACAAAGTTGTTTTGATTTATATCATTTGATATAATTTTAAGCAAGATGAGAAAGTTATACTTAACAACAATCTTAATCTCCATGTTTGCCGTTTGTCAATTCTTTATATGCATAGAATTGCAAGGCTCAGAAACTATTCCGGATAACGATAAGAATTCTGACATTAATGCTTCTGCACAAGGCCCAACAATCTTCTTTGAGAATCCAGACTTTAATTTTGGCCAGATATTCAAAGGTCAAAAGATTGAGCATATTTATAAGTTTGAGAATCGGGGGAATAATGTCCTGAATATTGGAAAGGTAAATACATCCTGCGGATGCACAGCCGCAATACTAACTTCTAATACGATACCTCCCGGCAAAACAGGAGAGATCAGGGCCATATTCAGTTCAGGCTCTTTTACAGGAAATGTGACTAAAAGTATATCCGTCATAAGCAATGATCCTGATCATCCTCGTTACAATTTAACGATTTCCGGCGAAATTATTGAAGACGTAAGTATCAAACCGAGAAATATTGATTTTGGCTCAGTCCACCTTGGTGAAAAAACAGACAAAACAGTCACAATTAAATCACAAACAGAGCCTGATTTTAAGATAAAAAAAATCATACCGTCCAAGCCATTTATAAGTGCCTCAATTGCCGAAGAGGAAAACGGTGAATATGTTATCAAAGTAGAATTAGAGAATAATCCTGAAATTGGAAGATTCAGTGGTGGAATACACCTGGAAACAAACAGTCAAATGCAAGAAAAAGTTAATATACCATTTTTCGGAGAGATAGTAGGAGATATTACTACTTATCCCAATAAAATCTATTATGGCTTTGTCACTAAAGGAAAAGAATTATCTCAAAAACTTTATGTTAAGGTTAATAAAAGTAATATAAATATTTCAAGTATTAAGACATTTCCGGATTATGTGAGCGCCAAAATTATTGAAAATCTTGAAACAAATAATCCTCACTACTTAATCGAAGTAAAATTACATTCAGAAGCTGCCATTGGAAAGATTAATGGGGCGCTGGAACTTTACACAAATAGTAAGATTCAACCTGTTATAAGGATACCCATAATAGGAGAAATAGAGGAAGGTTAAGCGCCGGAATTGCAAATCATGCATATCCCCGCCTGCTGCCGGGCATGTGCGGACAGGAAAGCTTATAATGATCAGGATTATCAGTAAACATTCAGCTTTTAAACCTTTAATTATAGTTTTTATATTGCTGGTTTTATCAAATCAAAATGATAATAGTCTCTATGGAAATGAGACATTATCTGAACCTGCCATAAATATCATTTTTACCGGTGAGGAAAACGGTTATTTAGAACCATGTGGATGTTCGGAAAAAGAGCTTGGTGGATTGCCAAGACGACATACATTGGTCAATCGTCTGAGAAAGAAAGATGAAAACTGGATTCTCCTGAGCCTGGGAGATCTCCCCGGTAAAGTCGGCAGACAAGACGAAATCAAAATGGAAACAATACTCAGGGCATTAGACCAGATGGATTATGCTGCTCATAATATTGGTGAAAAGGATATTAACATGGGTATTGATTTGCTAAGTTATCTTTCTCAAATAAGTAATGTGGATTTTATATCAAGTAATATTGATTTTAATACACAGGTTCTTAAAGTAAAACCTTACATTATAAAAGAGATAAAGATAAAAGAAACAACATTAAAGGTTGGTATATTAGGCATTTTGTCACCAGAACTTATTGATGATACCTGTCAGGACATAAAGGTTATTGACCCCATTGTATCACTTAAACCTTTACTGAGTAATCTGAGCGACAAGACAGACATTTTAATATTGCTTTCTCATGCAGAAATAGAGGATTCTATAAAGATCGCAGAAACCTATCCGGAATTCGACCTGGTGATCTCAGGCCACAGGATTGACAGGCCAGGCATCTATCTTACAAAAGTAAAGAGTACATACGTAATCCCGGTAGGAGAAAAGGGGAAATATTTGGGAACAATTACTTTATCGCCAAAATCTACCCGGACAGACGGAAGCAAGCGTTTTAATAGCTATTTGTCTACTACTGAAACAATACCTTTAGATGAAAGATTTGAAGATTCGCCAGCGATAGAAATGTTATTAAAAATTTATCAGCAAAGACTAAAGGATGAAGAATTAATAAAAAGGGTGTTTAAGACTGGCCTTCCATCAAACCTGACATTTATAGGCAATGATGATTGTGCTGTTTGTCATAATAAAATCTTCAGGCACTGGGAAAACACACGTCACGCTTCAGCATATGAGACTTTACTGAAAGTTGGACATGAATATGACCCTGAATGCATAGAGTGCCATACTACCGGATTAAGCTATTTTACAGGATTTGAAACTATTGACTCAACACCGGGATTGAAGGGAGTAGGTTGTGAAAGTTGTCATGGGCCTGGCAGTAATCACAAAGAGACTCAATCAAAAGATTACGGTAAGGCAGAAGTTGAGATCTGTGAAATCTGCCATGAAAATGAACACAGCCCCAACTTCCAATTTAAGGATTATTGGCAGAAAATAATACATCCTCTGGAAGAAGAGATAGGAGGTTGATTGGAATATATGAACGAGAGAGAAGAAAAACCCCTATAATAAATTAGCGTAACATTTAGTTTTTTGAAAAACATGATTTTTCAGCTATTTCGCAACCCTGTCAGGGTTAAATCAGCAAGCCTGTCTGCGTGCCTGTGCGGGGGAAGGGGTCAAGTCTGCTGTTGACTTAACTAGTATTGTGTTCCATAAATAATATAGCATAAATCATACAACGGTAATTTCATTCATTTTATAACGCCATTTGAAAATAACGGGTTCTTCATTTATTTGACTGATACCCCGGTAGATACGCTCAACGAGTTCGTCTTTCGTGCATACTCTAATATGCCTTAAAAAGGATATGGCAATTTTGCTAAAAAATATTTCAATCATATTCAACCAAGAACCATGCTTTGGCGTAAAAACAAATTCAAATCGTTCTGGATTTGCTTTCAAGTATTTCATGGTTTCTTTTGATGTATGCGCTGAGTGGTTATCCAGAACGAGCCTGATCTTCCAAGCCTTTGGATAATTGTTATCTAGCTCAGTGAGAAATTCTATAAATTCCTTACTACGATGTCGATCTCGTACGAGCGGAATAACATTACCGGAATGCAGGTCAATCCAGGCTAGTAACGATACTGTACCTAAACGCTTATATTCATAGTCGCGACTTAGCGTAGAATATCTTCCAGGAAGAGGCGGAAGGTCTGCAGCTATGTTTTTTATTGCCTGAATGCTAGGTTTTTCAGCATATGGAATAGTTACTTGTTTTTGTGGTAATTAATACAACAACGTGGTTAATAGTCAATCTCTCATTATGAAGACAAATATGAATAAACCACCAAAAACCAAATTTACAAAGTATATCGGCCAAAACCTACTCCAACCTTGTGTTTTCGTAATCTTCTTGACAACTTTTTTGCCAATAAATATAGAAGCTGCGATACCCGTTATAATTATAATTATTTGGAGGAGTTTAACTATTTCTGTGGAGGTCTGTTGATTTAGGATACTAAACTCATATGAACCAAAATGTAAATTTACCACTGGCAAAATTTGACCAATACCATAAATAAATGTAATAACGTGATTGGCTATCTCACCTGCAAATGCAATTGGAATAAAAGTACATGTGTACCACACTAGTCTTTCCAGTGAGGATCCTTCCGGATTTGATTTTTTAAGTGTCATAGCGCCAAGCCAGATAAGGCCGAGACACAAAATGTAGAAAGAAATGTAGACGAGTGCATAATGTGCAACTTCATTGTTTATTTTTATTGATAATTGATGATAAAGGGGTAATTTTATAAGATTGATGGCCAGCACACCAGCAATAAGCACGGGAATAAAGAAGGCAATTACAAAGGCAGGTCCTTCTCTATATGAATTAAGCCCTGAATCTCGAACAATCTCAGCCGCAGGAACCCTAAGGTTAAGATTTATAGCATCATACTTGCAGTTTTTAATACATTGTCCGCATAGGATGCAGTCTTCATTAGTATACATATTAAACACCCCTAAATTCATTGGGCAACCTTTATCCTCATCTGTTCCTTTATAACAAGCAGGATATTTACATTCAGAGTAACAAACGTTAGTGTTAGCCCTGACTTCGATTATCGAAAGTTTAGAATAAACACCATTCATCAGTCCAAGAGGACATATATACCTGCACCATGAGGCGCTACCGTACAATACATAAAAAAACACAGTAAACCCTAAAATCGACAGCAATAAGATAGCTGTAGCTAGTGGATAATTCGGCATATCTGTTATGTGTTCTGAACACAGTATCAAGGCAAAACCAAATACTCCAATGTAAGGTCCGTATGTTTTGATAAAATCGGATGGCCTTAAATCGAGGTTCATTATTTTTTGAACCAATTCCGATGTTGTTCGAAAAGGACACAAACCACAAAAAAACCGTGAGGTTAACAGTAAACTTATTACTATTAACGGCCAACCGATGCTCCATACTAAAAGAGACGTATTTTTAGCATAACCATTAAAATCGAACAACAGAAACCATATAACTAAAAAATAAATAGT
>Ga0156324_1136_pt1 | contig 20222 bp, 19 predicted proteins | sample RifCSPlowO2_12_FD_107972 | JGI IMG/M metagenome (GOLD analysis project Ga0156324, IMG submission 107972) | Planctomycetes bacterium RIFCSPLOWO2_12_FULL_40_19
TAAGAACCGTTTTCCCAACGCCGGCGCCGCCAAACAGTCCAACCTTTCCACCTTTTGCAAATGGAGCAAGCAGGTCAACTACCTTTAGACCGGTCTCAAAGACTTCAGTTGTAGCCTCTCTATCCTCAAACGAAGGCGCCGGACGATGAATGGGGTAACGCTCTTTTGTTTTAACTTCTCCTAAAGTGTCTAACGGTTCTCCTAACAGGTTAAATATCCTGCCCAGAACTTCCGGACCTACAGGCACTGAAATTGGTTTCCCTGTATCAGTAACTTCCATTCCCCTTACCAACCCGTCTGTGGGCGCAAGCGCTACACATCTGGCAGTATCATTACCTATGTGCTGCGCCACCTCTGCGACAAGGCTTATATTTCTTCTTTTATCCTCGATTTTTATGGCATTTCGAATGGGAGCCAAATTTCCCGGGGGAAACCTTACATCCACCACCGGACCTATTATTTGTACCACTTCCCCTTTCTTCAACGTAATTACCTCTCTTTCCTTACCATACAACTATATAAAATTATTAATTTATTTTACTAATGCCTCAGAACCGGAAACGACTTCCAGCAGCTCCTTGGTGATAGCCTCCTGCCTGGCCCTGTTATATGTTTGCGTAAGCTCACCAATTATTTCTTCGGCATTTTCTGAAGCGGCAATCATAGCGACTCTTCGTGCTGCGAATTCAGCCGTCAATGACTCAAATATTGCCTGACGCAATTGGGATTCTATATACCTGGGTAGAAGATTTGAGAAAATCGCATCTGATGACGGTTCTAATATGTAATCCACTCTCATACTCTTTTTTTCTTCTGTATCTTCTGAGCAGGCGCCAGTGCCAGCTAATGGCAACAGCCTTAATCCAGCAGGTTCAGATTTCATAACGGTCTTGAATTTAGTGAAAAACAAGAGGGTTTCATCAAAAACACCATCTTCAAAATCGCTGATGATTTTTGCGGATATTTCCGTTATCTTGTTGTCACCAGTCTGCAGAGATGAGATGCCCAATTGTTCTACGGTATTGGTATAATATTGCTCAATTGTATATGGTCTTTTCTGGAAAAAAATATTGCCCTTTTTGCCAAACAAATGGAGTTTTAATTCTTTCTGGGAATTTTCCCTGATAAATTTAAGTGCGTGCTGTATAACATTTGTATTATAAGCCCCGCATAATCCCTTGTCTGAAGTAACCAGTATAACCATAATCTTTTTTACTTCTTCTTTTGGAGTAAAGAAATGGGCTTTTTCCGGAGTTGACTCCGTTATATGACTAAGGACGTTGGTGATATTCTGTGCATAAGGCCGTGCAGCCAGGGCTCTGGCTTCAGCTTTTTTAAGTCTGTTAGCAGCAACCATCTCCATTGCGCGTGTGATCTGCTGAATGTTTTTGATGCTCTTGATTCTTCTTTTTATATCTCTTAAACTGTCCATAATATCTTAGTCCGAAATAAACCTGGAATCCTCCCGAAAGCAATGTCATTGAATCAAGACGTAGCGGGTTTCCATTACCATGTCTAAGTGTATAAATGGAAGGCTACCCGCCTGACCAGTCAGTTCGGGCAGGAAGCCATTCCGCTACAGTTTGCTGGTATACACTGAATTTATGAAAAAATCCTTAATTCAATGACATTCTCCCCTGCTTTCGCAGGGACTCCATTAGATTATTATTTATATTCTTGTTTAAACTCTGTAATAGCCCTTTCCAGGTTTCTGGCTGTGTCTTCCGCAATTTTCTTTTTTTCTTTTATCTCCGCTGCTATTCCTGAATGTTTATCTCTAATAAATTGCAGGAATTTACCTTCAAAGTCTTTTACTTTACCGGTTGGTATATCGTCAAGGTGGCCATTAATGGCGGTGTATATTATTATAACCTGTTCTGCTACAGGCGCCGGTTCGTATTGCGGTTGCTTTAAGATTTCTATTAATTTTTCACCCCTGGTTAACTGTTCCTGAGTTGATTTATCCAGCTCTGAGCCAAACTGAGCAAATGCGGCCAGCTCTCTGTGCTGTGCCAGATTGAGCCGCAGCGCCCCTGCAACCTTCTTCATTGCCGGAATTTGTGCATTGCCTCCTACCCTTGATACTGACAATCCGACACTTATTGCAGGACGAACTCCTGAATTAAACAAATCGCTCTCAAGGTAAATTTGTCCGTCTGTAATAGATATAACATTTGTAGGGATGTAAGCGGCATAATCTCCAGCCTGAGTTTCCACCACCGGAAGCGCTGTTAATGACCCGCCCCCAAGTTCGTCATTTAGTTTAGCCGCCCTCTCCAGCAAGCGGGAGTGAATATTAAATATGTCCCCAGGGAATGCCTCTCTGCCCGGGGGCCGCCTGAGCAATAATGATACCTGTCTGTATGCAACGGCATGTTTGTAAAGGTCGTCATACATTATCACGGCATGTTTTCCTTTATCCCTGAAGTATTCTCCCATCGCACAACCGGAATATGGAGCAATATATTGCATGGGCGCAGGTTCACTTGCAGAAGCAACAACGACTATTGAATTTTCCATTACTCCATTGTTTTCAAGTGTCTTAATAACACTAGCCACCGTAGAAAGTTTCTGTCCAATTGCCACATAAATGCTGATAACTCCCGTATCCTTCTGGTTCAGGATTGTATCCACCAATATTGCCGTTTTGCCTGTCTGCCTGTCACCTATTATCAATTCTCTCTGTCCCCGTCCTATTGGAATCATAGCATCAATAGCCTTTATCCCGGTCTGTAATGGTTCCTTTACGGGTTGTCTTTCAATAACATTTGGCGCAGTTCCCTCTATCGGCAGAGTTTTTTCTGTAGCAATCGTCCCTTTGCCATCCAACGGCTGACCGAGTGCATTCACTACTCTTCCAAGCAACGCTTCGCCAACTGGAACTTCTACAATTTTTCCTGTTGTTTTTACCGTATCACCTTCTTTTATGTCCGAATCCGGTCCCAGCAGAACACAGCCAACATTATCTTCTTCCAGGTTAAGGGCTATTCCGTATACGCCGCCCGGAAACTCTATCAATTCGTTTGACATACAGTCATCCAATCCATAGATTCTGGCAACACCGTCGCCCACCTGGAGAACCGTGCCAACGCTCTCCATCTTTAATTTATCTTCATACTTCTCAATCTCTCTCTTTATTATTGAAGCAACTTCATCTGGTCTTACAGTCATGCCTGATATACCCCCACAAAAATGAAAATGCCCTTAAGCCATGGCAGTTTTCAACAAATTCTTTTTTAGATTTTTTAAATGATTAATAACGCTTCCATCAATTATCTTATTTTCAATCCTGATTACCATTCCACCAATTATTTCATTATTTACTTCAGTTTCTAATTCCACCTTTTTCTTTGTCAGTTTTTTAAGGCTTTCTTGCAAATTAGCAAGCCTGTCTTCGGTCAACGGAATCGCCGTCTGAACTTTTACGGACACCACTCCCTTTATTCGTTTCGCTACTCCTTTAAATACATCTGGTAGATAGTCCAGCATCTTCTCTCTTCTCCTATCTACCAGGATATAGATAAGGTTTCTAACCCACTTACTGGAACACTGTGGAGCAATGATTTTGTCAATTAAGTCTTTTTTGTCGGTTTTAATAATTGATGGATGATACAGAATGTCGCGGAGTTTCCTGTTTGTCCTTAATAGATCCTTAATGCCTTCCAGGTCTTTTTCTATGTCATCAGCGCCGCCCCGTTCGCTGGCCACTTCAAACAACGCCTGTGCATAACCTGTTGCTAAGCTCTTTTCTATCAAGACAGTTTCCCCACTCCCTTAATAACATCGTCCACTAATTTTTCCGCCGTTTCACGGTGCATTGTTTGTTGAATTAACCTGGAAGATGAAAGGATTGTAAGATTGACAACCTGGTTTCTCACCTCTGCCAAAGCCTTCTTTCTTTCCACTTCGATACCTTGCTGTGCCCTGGCCTTGTTCTCTGCTGCGACCTGATTAGCATCTTTGATAATTCCATCACTGATTTCCTTTGCCTTAACTACTGCTGCCTGAATCTTTCCCTCGGCTTCTTCTTCAGCTTTTATGACTTTTCTCTGGTACTCTTTTTTCAGCCTTTCCGACTCAGATCTTTCATCTTCACTTCTTTTATACGTATCTTTTATCTCATCAGACCTCGCCTTTATCATGTCCTTGATCTTGCCGAAGAGAAACTTCTTCAGCAATAACAGCAGGAATAAAAAACCTACTGCCTGTATGAGGACCATTTTGAAATTGACGCCTAATGCCTCTAATAAATTTCCCACATTTTGTCTCCCAAGTTACTTCTTTGATTTTACAAACTCATCTTTGCTTATCCTGCTTCGAATATCAGATCCGGCAGGCAAATTATTCAAACTCTTCTCAATGAGCGCCAAGTATCTTCAGCACGACTTCGGTATTCGGCAATCTCCCCATTAATATGAAGGACAAAACCAGCGAATAAATAGCCAACGCCTCAATAAAACCCAGACCGATAAACATAATAATCTGAATTTTCCCAAAAAGTTCGGGCTGCCTTGCTATTGCAGTCGCAGCGCCGGAAACCGCAATACCCTGACCAATACCACAACCTAACGAGGCAAAAGCCAGCATAGCTACACCTATCGCTAAACCTGCAAAATAAATCATTCTTTAACTCCTTTCTTAAAAATTATAGATCTTTCTCTCCAATTGCTCCTGCAATGTAGAAACTGGCTAAAAATGCAAAAATAAAGGCCTGGAGTGTCGCTAATAGCATATCCAATAAAACGAACGGGAACTGTATCGGTATAGGAATTAAACCTAACAATAAAGGAGAAAATCCTATGAATATCGCCAGTACAGTATGTTGCCCCATCAGATTCCCGAAAAGACGCACAGAGAGAGACAATGGACGTGTTAAATATTCCTGTAATAAATGTAATGGAAATTGCATTGGAGCCATCCATTTCGGCTCTCCAAACATATGCTTAAAGTATTTTACCGGCCCATTATGTTTAAGACCATAATATTGAGTGGCGATAAACACTAATAAGGTGAGCGCCAGAGTTGTATTGTAATTTGTTGTTGGAGAATGAAACCCCGGTATCTGGCCTATAAGGTTCATTATTAGGATGTATAAGAAAAGACTGCCGATAAATGGCAGAAATTTATCAGACAACTTCCCCAATACCGATTTGACAAAATTGTCTAGAGCTTCTACCACAATTTCCAGGAATGCCTGCAGACCGGCAGGGATCTTCTTCAGATTACGCGTGGCCGCCATCGAAAACACCCCAAGAAACATAATGATCAGCATAGACATCATTATCGGCACCAACTCATGCTGCATAGACAGTCCAAATATCTCGGTATGCTTGTCTATGGGCAGCAAATCAAAAAACGTGGGAAGTTCCGGTATCCCACCTTCCGAACCGCCATGCGTCTCTTCTGTCAAACCTATACTCCTCCGTAAATTTGTAAGCTATAAAGTATTCTCTGCTATCTGATGATAATGGGTTCCCGATACAGACTCTGATTTAACATGCACACCATTATCGTGTTCGGGAGATTGATGCTTTTCAGATCCGCTGTTAACACCTCTAACGTTATTTAATAGATTCACCAAAACTATACTTGCTATCATCAAAAGCACAACTAATTGAACTACCGATATCCCTATAAAAAGGGCAAATACATTAATAGATAAAAATTTAAAAATGAGAAAAAAGACCAGTCCTAGTACAAATATCTTCCCGATACCCATAAATGCAAAGGCAACAGACTTTATTGCGGGACTTGGTTTACTGTTTGTAACAGCGCCCGGTTTCAGATCGCTGAATATATAATTTATCCATCGCCACAATACGAACGATGAACAAAAGCTAACTATAATTCCAATTATCAGGCTTATGGTTATTTCAAAAGATTGATAGCGAAAAGAGGCTAAAACCATCAATATGGAAACAAACAGCGCAGCGTAAAAAGCCTGTTTTACAAAACTTTTGTTAACAATTAGCAGCTTATGTGAATTTTCATATATATTTAACATATCAATTCTTTTTATCGTTATTGGTCGTTTCCCTCATTACCTTCTTTACTATCTTGTATACTTCTAAAAAACCGGCAGTCATGGCCATCAGCAGAGAAGCAATAAGCAGCCAGGGCGCTGTGCCAAATTTTGCATCAAGATAACGCCCTATAAAGTACCCAGCCAGGATGCAGGCGGCCATTACCGCTCCAATCCCACCAGTAAGTCCCAGGGCACGAAAAGTGCTTCTCGAATCATTCAGATTCAAAACGTAAGATATTCTCCAATTAATTTAGAGACTTCATAACTTCACGGCTGGCTTCTATAGTTGCCTCTATATCCTCTTCACTGTGAGCGGTTGAAACAAAGGCCGCCTCAAACTGAGAAGGGGCAAAGTAAAACCCTCTTTCCAGCATCCCATGGAAATAAGATGCGTAACGCTTCGTATCACATCTTTTAGCTGATTCATAATCAAAAACTTCCTCCTCGCTAAAGAATGTGCAAAGCATTGAACCAACACGGGTGTGATAAGTAGGTATTCCCGCATCACTGGCCGCATTCTTTATACCTTCGGCCAGCCTTTTGGAGTTTCTTTCCAGTTTCTTATAAATACCCCTCTTTTTTAGCTTCTCCAGCGTAGCAATTCCGGAAGCCATTGCCATTGGATTACCCGATAACGTTCCTGCCTGATATACCGGGCCGGTTGGTGATATGCAGTTCATTATTTCCGCCTTGCCGCCATAGGCTCCTACAGGCAAACCCCCGCCTATTACCTTGCCAAGTGTAGTCAAATCGGGGGTTACCTTATATAATTCTTGTACACCCCCGTATGAAACCCTGAAGCCAGTCATTACCTCATCGAAAATCAAAACAATCCCATATTTATCGGCTATTTCCCTTAAACCTTTTAAATATCCTTTTTTAGGAAGCACCACACCCATATTTCCGGCAACAGGTTCTATGATAATGCAGGCAATCTCTTCGCCCCTATTACTACAAACTTCCTTGACTGCATCAAGATTGTTAAAGGGTATGGTTATAGTATTTCGTATGTAATCCTGCGGGACTCCCGGGCTTGTGGGAACACCTAACGTAGTAGCTCCTGAACCTGCCTGGACAAGGAGGCCGTCTACGTGCCCGTGATAACAACCGTCAAACTTTACAACAATGTCCCTTTTGGTATAGCCTCTTGCCAGCCGTATAGCGCTCATTGTAGCTTCAGTGCCAGAATTAACCATCCGAATCTTCTCAATTGAAGGCATCGCCTCTTTTATGAGTTGAGCCAGATGTGTTTCCCGTTCAGTCGGCGCCCCGAAGCTTGTGCCTTTTTTCAAGATTTCTTTCAGGCTCTTTACAACTGACTTATCAAGGTGCCCTAAAATCAACGGGCCCCAGGAAAGTACATAATCCACATATCTATTACCATCAATGTCATTAATGTAACAACCATGACCTGATTCTATAAATAGAGGATTACCTCCTACTGCTCCAAATGCCCTTACAGGGCTGTTTACACTACCGGGAATGCTTTTTAAGGCTTCCCTGAATGCCTCTTTTGACTTTTCGACAACCAACATATTACAAAGTTTCGGCCTTATGCCTGAATCGAAAATTTAGGAAAAGGAGTAAATTTATCAATAATAGTTTTTTTTGTCAATAATAAACTGAAATATAAATATAAAACAAAAGTGAATGAATATTTCTATATACAGGTGTAATATCCAGATAATTTCTTTCAACTTCTTTGACAAGTTTACTCTCGCTTTTGTAAAATTCAAGCCTCAAATGGGCGTCTCGAATTACTCTCATTTTCCCCTCCCCGCCTGAACGAATCATTCGGGCAGGCTTTCATTTGGGCGTTAGTGATGTAATCCTTTGATATATAATATCTTATAGGAACTGAATTATATCATTTCCCTCCCATTTTGCAAGGATTCTTATACATATTCTTCTTCTTAAACTCTTACTATATCTCCACTTATCTATTTCCGTATAGAAACTAGGTATAAGTAAAACATCCAACCTCAAGCCTGGCTATCCTCATACAATGGAGACATTTCTCTCAGTCTTTTTATGATAGGAGGGAGTGTTTCTAATACATACTCAATATGTTCTTCAGAATTATCTATTCCAAGGCTAAAGAGTATTGACCCCTGAGCTACAGCATCATCTACCCCGATTGCACTCAAGACGTGTGATGACTTCAAAGACCTGGAGGTACATGCCGAACCCGACGAGACAGCAATTCCCTTCATATCTAAGAACAAAAGTATTGACTCGCCCTCAACGTACTCTATGCTTATATTTACATTGTTAGGTAACCGTTTTTCCGGATGACCATTCAGATAAATATGGTCTACCGAACTCATCAAGCCGTTTAATAGCTTGTCACGCAAAGGTTCTATTGCCCCTTTACGCTTATCCATCTCTCTCTTTGCCAATTCCGCGGCCTTTCCCATACCCACGATCCCGGGTATATTTTCCGTACCCGCCCGACGGCCGCTTTCCTGTATGCCCCCTTCAATAAATGGAACTATTCGTGTTTTTTCTCTCAAGTACAGCGCTCCCACACCGGGCGGACCATAAAATTGGTTGCTGGCCAGACTCAAGGCATCTGCCATCATTTTGTTTACGTCTACTGGAATATAGCCTGCTGATGCCACGGCATCAACATGAAAGATTATGCCCTGCTCTTTAACTATCTTTCCGATTTCTTCTATCGGTTCAATAGTGCCTATTTCATTATTTGCATGCATAATGGAAACGAGAATTGTCTCAGGAGTAATTGCCTTTGCAACCCCGTCGGGATCTATCATACCGTATTTATCAACCGGTATATGCGTAACCTCAAAACCCATTTTTTCAAGTCTTTTTAATGGATTAAGCACAGAAAAATGTTCTATCTCAGACGAAATAATATGTTTACCCTTTTTCTGGTTTGCCATTGCAAGGCCCTTAATGGCAAAATTGTTCGCCTCACTTCCGCTTGATGTGAATATTATTTCTTCGGCCTTTGCTCCTATGAGTGACGCCACTTCACCCCTGGCAGTCCGAATTATCTTGTTAGCCGTTTGTCCAAAATGATGCAGGTTTGACGGATTGCCGTAACAGTTCTTTATAGAATCAACCATTGCTTCTATAACCGATGGATGAGTTGGCGTACAAGATGCATGGTCAAGATATATCTTATCCAATTTATTACTCCTTTCCTCGTTTCCAGTCTCCAGTCTGGGTTCCCTCGTTCCCAAGTTCCCGCTTGGGAATGCACTTTTTTCAAAAGATTTGCTTTTGTTAAATCACTCTCATCTACAATAATCTTCTATTTTTTCTAAATTTGCATATTCCAGTACAAGTTTTTTCATGCCTACATTACTAAAATCAACAAATGCAGTATTTGTAGATGGGATAATTTTCGTAATTCTCCCACGACCAAAGGATTCGTGATTTACAATATCCCCCTGAACCAAATTACTGCTATCCTGAGATTTTTCATGCTGAAATTCGCGAGCCACATTGGGGCTATTTTTTTCATCATTATAAGATTGGTAATCACCAGATACTGAATTCTCTCCGCTTCTCTCTGTATAACCTGTTCGAAGCTCATCTACGCTGGAATTATAGTTTGTTTTATCAATCTCCTCTATAAAGTCTCCGGGGATTTCACTTAAAAACCTGGAAGGAATACATGGAGTTCGTTGACCGTATTTTGCCCTGTACCTGGTATACACCAGAAACAGCTCCCTCTGTGCCCTCGTTATTCCAACATAGCACAAACGGCGCTCTTCCTCAATCTCATCATCCGAATCCTTTGACTGAGCGTGAGGCAATAACCCTTCCTCAAGACCTGCTATGAACACAACCGGAAACTCCAACCCTTTTGCAGCATGCAGCGTCATAAGAGTAACCGTATCTGTCTTATCGTCCCATTTGTCAATGTCTGAGATTAATGCCACCTCTTCCAGAAAACCCTGGAGCGAGCCATCAGGATTTGAAGCATCATACTCACTAGCCGCATTTACCAGTTCATCAATATTTTCCAATCTCTCTTCGCTATCACCCTCGTATGATTGTTCCAGGTAATCTGTATATCCAATTTTCCCGATAACCTGTTTTACAAACTCCATCACCGGATAAGTTGAGAGTTTGCATAATCCTGAAAAAATATCCCAAAATCCTTTCACTGTCCTGGCGCTCTTTGCCTTGATTTCCGGGATTTCCTGAATGCGGGATACGGCTTCTAAAAGATTCGTATTATGCAACGCAGCCCATTCCCTTAATCGCTTTATAGTAGTCGGCCCGATGCCTCTCGGTGGAACGTTTACGATTCTCTCAAAAGAGAGGTCGTCATCGGGATTGGCGCAGAGTTTAAGATAAGAGAGGATATCCTTTATCTCTTTTCTCTTGAAGAATTCGACACTGCCTACAATTGAGTAAGGGATACCTTCCCGAAGCAGGCAAGTTTCCAGTACTCGTGACTGTGCGTTTGTACGGTAAAATATGGCCATATCAGAGTATGTGTTTCCATTTTTAATAAATTCAGAAATGTTTACAGCTATTTCCCTTGATTCAATATTCTCGTCCTCGCAGTGGATGACTCTAACCCTGTTTCCTTCGTCATTCTCCGTCCAGAGGGATTTAGGCTTTCTTGATAAGTTATTTTTTATTATTTCCGAGGCAACGTGAAGAATGTTCTTTGTAGAACGATAGTTCTGCTCAAGACGGACTGTTTTTGTCTCCGGGTAATCTTCTTCAAAATTGAGTATGTTTCGTATGTTGGCGCCGCGCCATCCATAGATAGATTGATCAGGGTCTCCGGTAGCACAGATATTTCCGTACCTCTGCGCCAGCAGTTGAGTGATTGTGTACTGTGCATGATTCGTGTCCTGATACTCGTCTATGAGGATATATCTGAATTTCTCCTGATATTTTTCAAGCACTTCCGGGAAATTTTTAAACAGATGCACAACCTTGAAAAGCAGGTCATCAAAATCCAGCGCATTATTTGCCTCAAGATATTTCTGATACTTTGTGTATACCTTTGAAACAACGTCATTATAATAGCCTGATTTATATTGAGAAAAGTCGTCAACGGACAGCAGCTCATTCTTTGCGTTACTTATTGACGCCGCCACAGAACCCGGTTTCCAGTGTGCGGTATCAAGTTTAAGTTCACTCATGACAGCCGTTATACACTTCTTCTGGTCTGCGGTATCGTATATGCTGAAATTTTTGGTAAAGTTCAGATGTTCAATCTCGCTTCGCAGGATTCTTGAGCACATGGCATGAAATGTTGACACCCACATCCCCCTCAGGTCCAGAAACTCACCTAGCCTCTCCTTCATTTCATTAGCGGCTTTATTAGTAAAAGTTATGGATAGAATATTTGCCGGGGCAATCCCCTTCTCAACAAGATACCCTACCCTGCGAGTAATCACCCTCGTTTTACCGCTACCAGCCCCAGCAATAACGAGTAATGGGCCATCTATGTGTGTAATTGCCTCTTTTTGAGATTCAGTTACATTGTCTAAGATATTCATGATTTTTAAATTAACTCACTTCGTTCGTTAATTTATTGTATTTTACGGTTACTTTTCTGCTCTTGCTTCTTTATCTCCGTCACTTACTTACTTTTCAGAAGGTCATAAATATTTACCCGGATTCAGGATTGCTTTATTAATTTTGTCGATGTCAAATTTATCCGGATCGTAATCACCGAGCCACTCCAAAAGGTCTTCATATTCACTTTTGTCCTTACCGGTTAGTGCATCAATTACATCTTCGTAGCCGGGTATGCCGCCGCAATCTTCCGGTGGCCCGTTTCGCCTTCCGTCTAAACATTTTGGATACCGAATCCCTTTTTCTTTTTTAAGCACATCGGCAATTTCAATTTCATGCTCCCAATCATCTCCGAAATCGTAAGTGTAAAGAGCCTTCTGTCCTTTCTCAATCAAGAACTCAGTAATCTTGTTTTTGACATCTAAATCGTTGTTCTCAAAAGCCTCATCAGGTATGGAGAACCTGATGCCGCCCACATCAAAACTGTAAAGATGTGAATTTGTCCAGCCAAACGAAATCTGAATAATTTCGTGAAGTTTTTTGAAGGTAATATCATTCTTAATCAGAATTTCACGCCAAATTTCAGGTTCAATATCCAGGATTGTAATTCGAAGTTTTAAAATATGGTTCATCAGCAATTCTCCTATAATTTTGCATTATAACATTACTTTTATATTATTGTAATCTTCTTACTATTTCTTTCGAGCAATCAAACTTGCCACTGATTTGTTTTTTGCTATCTCGCCTTCTTTATAATAAAGAATGTGAAAGTCTCTGAAGGAATCAAGAAGTTCATTGTGCTTCAACAAATAATCAGGATTCCTGGGTCCGTGCGCATCATTTCCATACTTTAGCTGATCAATGGTGTATGTCTCAAACATAACCATACCATCTTCTCTCAAGCCTTCCTTGATTTGAGGTATAAGGTCTCTTTGTGTGTAGTAAAAGCACGTAATAAGATCATATTTACCAGCCGGTATTTTATATTCTTCCAGGTCCGCTACAAAGGCATTTAATGTCACACCGTTTTCCCAGGCTAAAAATTCACACTTCTCGACAGCCTTCTCAGAGATATCACAACCGTCAACGTCAAATCCGTTTTTAGCGAGAAATACAGCATTTCTCCCTTCCCCCATAGCCAGTACCAGGGCTTTACCTTTAGTCAGTAGTTCAACATTTTCCTGCAGGAACTTTATAGGGTCTTTACCGTATATATATTCCTTAGTGTTATAACGTTTGTTCCATCTCTTTCTATCATTTTCACCGGCATTGACAATCTGGCCAACAAAAAAGAATAAGAGATAAGAAATTATTGTGGAGGCTAACACGATTTTCATAAATTAGAGTACATGTCTGGGAATTTCAAAGTTACCATAAAGTAGGGGCGTACCGCCTGTACCTATTCGGGCAGGTGGCAATACACCCTTACAAATGTTTAATTCCTCGTAGTCCCCATTTTTTAAAGGTGGAAAGAGAGGGGATTTCTTAAAATGTAAATTATCTTCCAGTGGTGGGCAACAAATATAATGGTGATTTTAACTACCGGTGCGGCTTTATTCACCCGAAAAAGCCACTCGCCTGCCAAAGGATTTGCCATGCAAACCTGACTGATAACTGCAACCATTACCTTTAACCAAAATTTATATCGTCTTAGTGGTCATTAAAAGTCCGGCGCATAGACCCTTTGTCTTAACTCTTCCGCATTCTTTATTACCTTTTCCTGTTGTTCTTTTCTCGATAATGGTTCTAATTTCACTAGATCATAATTTAGAACATGATCGTCTTTTAGCTTGCCTGGCCATAACACTTCGGAGAAAAAATCCAGCGGAAAGACTTCATATACAGGGGACTTTATTTTTTCATATACTGTTGCTCTTTCATGAGTAAGCCTTCCATCCTCATCCCTTTTCTCTATCATTATTTTTCTGGTGCCATAATACGTAAAAGGTATTGTAACGGGACTTTCACCGGCAAGCTTATCATCAATATATACCAGTGCATTGTCGGGATTTGTCTTTACGGTTATTGTCCTGGTCACGCAACCGGCTGAAACAGAAATAATTGAAAAAATAGCCAGAAAATGGAAATATCTAATGGTTTTAATCATGATAAAGTATATGTCCCATAGTCTACGGGTTAAAATTATTTTATTAAAATTTGTGCTGCACCTTTAAGAAACTATCCCCTTTTTCTATCATGGGGGTAAAACAATGCGGCATCAGGTGAAGTATATGAATGTAAATCATGGACAGACCCTTCTCCCTGAGCAGAAGGGGATCTGGCTTCAAAAGCAAGAGTGCCGTCATAAATCCCGTTATGAAGTTCTTTTATTGTCTTATAACCAAGATTTTGCATTGCATGTAATAAGCTTTTTATAATATACTCGCCAAAATGAGTCACTGATCCTTTATCAACCACTGTGCCCGACACTCCCTGTACGATCTTAACCTTATTGTTTTCTGCATAATATCTCTTATCGCCACCTTTGTTCATTGCCTCTAAGGATGCCATTCCTCTATATTTTTTCAGCCTGACCCCACCTTCATAATAATAGTCACCGGGAGCCTCGTTCGTACCGGCAAGCATTGCGCCAAGCATTACGGTACTCGCCCCTAATGATAATGCCTTAACTATGTAACCTATGTTCGCTATCCCTCCGTCCGCAATTACGGGGATTCCCGCATATTCTCTCGCAAACTTCGCACAGTGGTAAACCGCAGAGCCTTGGGCCCTTCCCACTGCCATGGCATCCTGTGTAATACAGATAGAACCTGAACCCATCCCTATACGAAGCGCATCCACTCCCTTATCAATAAGAGATTTACATTGTTTAGCCGTTACAACGTTTCCGCCTATGACTTCTACGTTCGGGTAATTCTTCTTTAAATACTCTATCATTTTGTGCTGATAAATTGAGTCTCCCTGAGAAGCATCAATCACCACTACATCTGCTCCCGCATCTACCAGTTCTTTAAGCCTCTCCCTGTCTTCATCCCGTGTTGAAACGGTGGCTCCGACCAGTAACTGTTTTTCTTTATTCTTTGAGGCAAAAGGAAAATCTTCATTCTTCAATAAATCCGTCCTGCTCATTAAGGATACAAGAAGTCCATTTTTATCTACCAAAGGCAGCTTGCCTTTCTTAGACTCATTTAGTATTTTATTCCCTTCTGCGAGGGAGATGCCGGCGTTTGCCGTAACGAGACTGGTGACCATAACTTCACGTAATCTTTTTGTTCTATCTATTTCAAAATCAATATCTCTCCTTGTAACTATACCAGTTAATTTAGTTTTTAATGTCCCGTCTTCAGTTATCGGTATACCGGAGAAACCGTATGTCTTTTTAATTTTGTCTACATCTGAAATGGTATTTTCAGGACTGAGTGTTACAGGTTCAGTAATAAATCCGTTTTCAAACCTTTTTACCAACCTGACTTCCCTGGCCTGTTCTTCAATAGTATTATTATAATGTATAATTCCTATTCCGCCCAGTAGCGCCAGATAGATAGCCATTTTTGACTCCGTTACGGTATCCATAGGAGAGCTGACAAGAGGTCTTTTGACCCTGAGATTTCTTGTGAGGTTTGTTTCCAGATCAACCTCATCTGTAGGGAAGCCTATATGGCCAGGCAACAGGATAAAATCACTATATGTCAGCCCGCCGCCATCTTCAAAAAATTCTTCAGCACTAAATCCATTTTCCGGCATTTTTAACACCTCATAACAACATATACGGATCCACATCAATCATAATCTGGACCCTTTTTGAATGTCTGTTTTCATTCTCAATACTTTTTAAAATCGCACGCAGTTTTTCAGAATTATCCGCCTTAGCAATTAAGTGCCACCTGTATTTGTCTTTAACCCTGGCAATCGGCGCCGGCGCCGGCCCCAAAATTTCCACTTTATTTTTGTACCTGTCTGACTGAGCCATTCCGGTAGTCAATCGTATTGCTTCTTTCAATTTTTCTGCAATATCCGCGGCTCTCTCTTTAACGTCCTGGTCTTTCTTTCCACGTAATACAATTCTTGCCAATCGTCCATATGGAGGATAATAAAGTTGCTTTCTATATTCAAGTTCTTTTTTGGCAAACCCATCATAATCATGTAAAGCAGCATACTTAATACTGTAATGCTCCGGATTATAAGTTTGAACTATAACCCGTCCTCCTTTATGGCCTCTTCCGGTTCTTCCCGCTACCTGACAGAGCAGTTGGAAAGTCCTCTCACCTGCCCGGAAATCAGGCATATTGACAATCGTATCAGCGGAAAGGACTCCAACCAATGTAACGTTCGGAATGTCAAGGCCTTTTGCGATCATTTGAGTGCCCAGAAGTATATCTATATCGCCGCGCCCGAAGGCGCTTAATGCCTTCTCATGAGAATCCCTTCCCCTCATGGTATCGCTATCCATCCTCAAAAGTTCGTACTTGGGGAACATGGCCCTGATATCTTCCTCCATCCTTTCTGTTCCAACACCCAGAAAACTTATGCCGGGAGAACAGCATTCAGGACATTTTACCGGAACAGATTCATCTGAAAAACAATAATGACATATTACGGCATCTTTCTGCTTATGATAGGTCATAGATATATCGCATCTTTTACATTTTAATACAAATCCGCATCTTCTACAACTTATAAAAGGCGAGAATCCGCGCCTGTTCAAAAACAACAGCACCTGCTCCTTTTTAGAAAGGCACTGTTTCATACAAAGTTCCAGATAATCAGATATATATTTCTGGTTTTTACCCCTGTACTTTTCAAGTCGCATGTCAATTACTTCCACCCTGGGAAGTGGTTTGTTTCCAACCCGATTCTTCAGGGTGACACATTCATACTTACCAATACCGGCATTATAAAAACTCTCAAGAGAAGGTGTAGCGGAACCAAGCACAACCAGGGCATTCTCATATTCTGCCCTGATCATGCTGACATCACGGGCATTATAACGCGGGGAGGTGTCCTGCTTGAACGTATTTTCATGCTCTTCGTCAATTACGATCAATCCCACATTTTCTAAAGGGGCAAATACTGCTGAACGTGTGCCAATAACAACGTCCGCATTACCATTCTTAATATCCCACCATTGATCGCTTCTCTGCCTGTCAGTCAAGCTGCTATGCATGACAGCCACTCTATCAAAACGGGATTTGAACCTTTCAATCGTCTGTGACGTGAGGGATATTTCAGGAACCAGAACTATTGCCTTCCGTCCCATACTAATCACTTCTGAGATTGCCTGCAGATAAACCTCTGTTTTGCCGCTTCCTGTAACCCCTTTCAACAAAATAGTATCATACTGCCTTTCCCTTAATTTCCTCTTAATAAGACGAATCGCTATTTCTTGTTCTCCGGTAGACTGTAGATGGCATGTTTTTTTGAAGTGTTTTCCGGCAAAGAGGGAATCGTTAGCTTTTCTCTTATTAAGAGTAATTAAACCTCTATCTCGAAGCCTGTAAAGACTGTCAGTATTGCACTTGCTTATACTTGCTAATTCCGGAACCGTTATTTCGCCTACTTCAGTAAGTACCTCCAGCACTCTTGCCTGTTTTGGCGCTTTCTTTTTGATTGTGGGAATCATCTCTTTTACAGAGGCGCCATCTTTACATAATCTGACAACACTTATTGTCCTGGTTTTAATGCCCCTCTTTACAACAGAGGGAAGAGAGGTCTCTAAAGCTTCTCCCCAGCCGCAAAAATAGAAATTGGCCAGCCATTCCGCAACTCTTAACATCTTAGAATTTAAGATAGGTTCTTTATCGATTACGTGTATTATGTCCTTTGTTGTTTTAACGTCTGATATATCGGTGAACCCAACACAATACCCTACGGCTGTCCTTCCCCCGAAAGGAACTCTAACCCTTTTACCAATTTCTATCTGATTTATAGAGGATGGTGGTATCTTGTAGTGAAATTTTTTATTCAGAGGTATGTCCAATACAATTTCAGCAAATCTTTCATAAGTCATTGCGATATGACCCCTTACATATGGCACAAATATTGATATTCATGCTGAATCCTATCACAATAATGATAAAGTGTCAAGTTAAGCGTTGATTTACAGGCATATTAATCTTGATTTATGTTCTAAAATTTCTATAAAATGTTGTTAATAAGTTTTTTTGTTGTCCTTACACCTGAGAGGGAAGAATATTGGACATTGGCGCCCATTCCTACCTTTTGTGGAGTACATCGTCCGTGACGATGCAGGTCGTGAGTCCGGAGCAACGTTTACACGGTTTCGCCCTTGTTCAAGCAATGCCATTGAATTAAGCGTAGCGGAAACCAGATTCCCATTTCTATGATTGCTACATTATGATGGAAGGCTACCCGCCTGACCAGCCTTTATGGCAGGAAGCCTTCCGCTACAGTCTGCTATACTCAACATGGCTATAAACTGTGATTTATCGATTTCTTTAACATGTAAGGAAATAAAAGGCTAAAGCCTTAACTCCTGATATGTTAGCTAACCCGCCTGTACCTATTCGGGCAGGTTGGAGTTAATTCTCTTTAGGGTTTTTTAAAATGCGTTTTTTCTGCCCACTTAAGTATAGTAACTGTTCAATATGATAAATCAACATAATGAAGATAGTTAAACGGCACGTTATAATATTTTCAATTGCTATGTATGTTACTGCAATAGGGCTTTTCATTTACCAGCAGTTTATTGGGAAAGAAAGACAATTCGCTATAGATATTGAAAAATTATGTAAGGTAGACGTAAACGAAAATGAATGGAAATACATTGTGCTACATCACAGCGCTACTGACGAAGGAAATGCAAAGCGCTTTGGCAGATATCATAGAGAAGAAAGAAAGTGGCCGGAAGGCCTGGCCTATCATTTCGTTATTGGCAACGGCAACGGCTCAGGCAATGGCGAGATTGAAGTGGGTGAAAGATGGACAAAACAGATTCATGGCGCACATACCGCCAATATGAACCTTAATCAAATCGCTATTGGCATCTGTCTCGTTGGAAATTTTGAAGAGGATAATAAGCCCACAAAAAATCAATTTATATCTCTTGCGAACCTGGTTGACTACGTTTCAAAAAGATATAAAATACCCGAATCAAATGTCATCATGCATAATCAGGTAGTCCAAAAAAGCACAGCATGTCCCGGCAAGAATTTCCCTTACAAAGAACTTATTAGTAAAATCGTAAAGTCACAAACCGGAAAAACACTTTAAGGCAACACAATTCACCCCTGAAAATACATCTTCTTTATCGGCTAAACAACTTTTGATAGTGAAAAGAAATTGAGTTTGGTATGATGTCTAAGCTTGTTCTTCCTTCCCCTTTTCAGACCATCTTTGTAACAAATAGTCCTTACTATCTTCAAACATCTCTGCCTGTTTTTCAACAACCTGTTCAGCTTCTTCATTTGTCATGTCTTTTGTTCTATTAACGAACCCGGCTATCCTTGCAAAGTACAGTGGCGTCACCATATTAACCAATTTTACCCTGTTCCTTTTCCAATTACGAAAAGTTACGGCTATATCATAAAGTATCCTGCACCATAATTCTGTTGGAAACGTAAAATTATCAGTATTTAAAGAGCCTATTTTCTTTAACTCTTTAAAGTTGTCTTTTTCTATTATATTTTCCCAAAGCGCTCCGAAGTGATTGAGCCCCGTCTTGAAATACTCTACAAGGTTATCCAGGTTAATATCAAAGGCCTCAGGCTTCGTACCGGTTACTTCGCCCAGGATTGGCACGGGAACGCTTCCCTTTATGTCTTTCCAGTAATCATAATTTTGCTCCATAAGGACAAAGAGTGTGGTGACAACCTGCTGAAACATCGGCCCCAATGACTCACTTGGGTCCTTAACATCGTGAATCTTCGTTCCTAATCGAGTCTGACAAATTCTAAATCCCTGAATGATTGCAGTAGTGGTGAGCCAGATATCTATTCCGAACTTAGCCACATCAGTCTCCCAGACATCCTGATCATTGTAGAATTTTATGAGCTTAGCTGAAAAGGCAAAATCACCGCCTATTGGCTGTCTGACCCTTAGACCATAGAGTGTGCGTGTGAGATTATATACTATATTATTGGTTATAGTGCCGTCATACTTGTATCGTTCATAATATGGAACTACAAACTGATACTCTTCATCATAAACAGGCGTAATAAGGTTTTTAATCCATTCAGGCGTAATAGACCTTATATCAGAATCGCAAACAACACAAACCCTTGCCCCAAGGTATTCAGACGCCTCAAATATTGCCCGCAATGCAGTACCCTTACCGGGGATGCCTCTGTAAATTGTGATTAGTTTTTCAATCCATGGCTCTACGTGTACAGCAAGGGTTTCTTCTCGTGAATCGTCTGTCGAGCCGCCATCTCCAACCATAATAAGGGACTTTGAATCAGGAAAATAGGTAGATAACCCTTTGCCGACAGTCTTAACTACATGTGAAACTGTGGAGTCATTGTTATAACATGGTATGCCTATGACAATGTCGGCATTCTTTATTTTTTCAATCCTTCTTCTTGAATATTGCCTTAATGCCGTGCTGAATTTCATTCAGGTATCCTTTCTAATTAAACTGGAAATAATTTCTGGGCTCCCCTCGAAAGGGAGGTAATATCTATTAAAGTGACCTTAACTCCCGGAAACTTAAAAATGGGAATTTATACTATATATGAGCCTGTCGCACAAACCTTAAAATTTAATG
>Ga0156324_1131_pt2 | contig 19797 bp, 12 predicted proteins | sample RifCSPlowO2_12_FD_107972 | JGI IMG/M metagenome (GOLD analysis project Ga0156324, IMG submission 107972) | Planctomycetes bacterium RIFCSPLOWO2_12_FULL_40_19
AAATCATCGGGGGAAGTCCGTCAGTGGGTAACTTAGCAACTTTGTCAAAGATTATAGTATAAACCAAGGCCGTAGCAAGCGGCTGCAACAAATACCAGAGTGGGCCAAGAATGGTTTGCTTGTAAACAGCCACAAAGTCTCTTCTAACAAAGAGAAATACCAAATCCCGATAGCGCCAAAGAGCAGAAAGGTGTATGTCAAACCAGCCTGAAACAGGTTTGATTATGTATGTCCAATCTTGAGTGTCCTGTGTGTTATTCATACATTCAAGTTATTAGTATTTGATGCTGAGAATTGTGTACCTGTTACTTGATGCTCGCTAATTACAAACAAAAATTACTTATCCTCGGAATACACGGAAGAAATTGAGAATACCAGCCATATTCAACAGTTGATTTTCAGTGGTTTTTATTTGACAATTGATTTAATTTCTCTTTTCTTTCCTTATACCACTCTATCGTCTTTTTCAAGCCTTCTTTGAATGACGTCTTTGCCTTAAACCCAAACGCCTCTTCCGCTTTTGATGTATCCAGCATCCTTCGCGGCTGGCCGTCTGGTTTGGAGGTATCCCAAGCAATTTCCCCTTTGAATCCGGTTAATTTTATAATCAATTCAATTAAATCCTTTATCGTAATTTCAAAACCTGCGCCTATGTTTATGGGATCTGATTTGTCATATCGTTCTGCAGCAAGTATAATTGCCTCTGCCGCATCCTCAACATAAAGAAATTCTCTGGAAGGGTTGCCTGTACCCCATACTGTAATTCCGGACTCATTGTTTGTTACTGCATCTATACACTTTTTTATGAGAGCGGGTATTACATGAGATGATTCAGGATCAAAATTATCCCCGGGGCCATAAAGATTAACAGGAAAAAGGCAACAGGAATTAAAACCATACTGCTTACGATAAGCTTGTGATTGAACAAGAAGCATCTTTTTGGCCAATCCATAAGGCGCATTTGTCTCTTCCGGGTAACCGTTCCAAAGTTCTTCTTCTTTGAATGGCACCGGAGTGAATTTGGGATATGAACAGATGGTGGCCAGCGCAACAAACTTTTCAATACCAGATAATCTTCCCTGCTCCATCATCTGAGCGCCCATCATAAGATTATCATAAAAGAATTTACCGGGGTTTTCCATGTTCACCCCAATTCCACCTACACTTGCAGCCAAATGGATAACTATATCCGGGTCAGCATCTTTGTAAACCCTTTTAACATCCTCCATATCTACAAGATTATAGTCCTGACTCCTGGGAATAAATATATTCTTACAGTTCCGGTCGTTTAGCCTTTCAACTACAAACGACCCAAGAAAACCTGCTCCTCCTGTCACCAAAACTCTTTTGTCCGACCAGAAATCCATTTATATCCACTCGCAAATTCTAAACTGTAAAGTCATTTATGTGCATGAAGCTCTTTAATATCCGCATCAACCATCAATTTAACCAGATCCACAAAAGATGTTTTTGATTCCCAGCCTAAAACTTTTTTTGCTTTCGTAGCATCTCCACACAGAAAGTCTACTTCAGTCGGCCGTAAATATTTAGGATCAATCTCTACAAATTTCCCCCAGTCCAAATCAACATAAGAGAACGCTGCTTCAAGAAAATCTTTTACACTATAGGTCTTGCCTGTTGCAATAACAAAATCGTCCGGTTCTTCTTGTTGAAGCATCAGCCACATCGCTTCTACGTATTCTTTAGCATAGCCCCAATCTCGCTTGGCATCCAGATTCCCTAAGTACAGTTTCTTTTCCATACCAGCCTTAATTCTTGCAACCGATCGAGTAATTTTTCTGGTAACGAATGTCTCTCCTCTGCGAGGAGACTCGTGATTAAAAAGAATTCCATTACAGGCAAACATTTTGTAACTTTCTCTATAATTGATAGCTGCCCAATATGCCATCACTTTAGAAAACGCATATGGGCTTCGTGGATAAAACGGAGTTACTTCACTCTGTGGAATTGATTGAACCTTTCCAAACATCTCACTGCTCGATGCTTGATAGAATTTGGTCTTAATGCCAACTTCTTTTATGGCTTCAAGTATCCTTATTGTACCAAGTGCAGTTACATCTGCAGTATATTCAGGTATATCAAAACTTACTCTGACATGACTTTGTGCCGCTAAATGGTAAATTTCGTCCGGTTGAAGATTGTACAATAATTTAATTAAATTAGTAGAATCAGCAATATCACCATAATGGAGAAATAGCCGAACTCCATTGATATGAGGATCGGTATACAAATGATTAATTCGACTTGTATTAAACGTACTGGCACGTCGTATTATACCGTGCACCTCATAACCTTTTTCTAGTAACAACTCAGCTAAATAAGAGCCATCTTGCCCGGTAATTCCTGTTATAAGAGCTTTTTTCATAAAGTAATGTGGTAAATTTTTACACAGCTCCGCCGTGTCAGTTACACTTTCGTGCAAAATATAACCGAATAAACAGAGATTTTTCAGCTAAAACCACTACTTTTCATATATATACCATTTTGTTTATCTTATGGCAATGATTGATTTTCTCGACTACATTAAGCTGTCTGAATTATACAATCTACAGATCACATAAAATAACAAAACGACCGAATATGACGTTGGCATACTAATTGCGCACACTTTGCGTTAAATATTTTTTAAAAATTACTCTAATATTTACTTGACAATTCTTGACCTATTCATATAATTCTTCAGTAATATAAAATAATAACGAAAATCACCTAAACCCGTGAAAAGGAATAAATCATGAAAAATTACAGACTAGAAAGAATATTTTTATTTGCTCTGGTTACTTTGTTTTTGAGCGGATTAGTTTTTAGTAAAAGTACTTATGCGGCAGACCCTTTAGCAGCAGTGAAAAATAGTATCCAATCCAAATTGGATGGAGGAGAATCGGTTGCCGATGCGGTTTGTCAGATTGTAAAAGATGTAACCGATGATAAAAAGACCAACTGTTGTGTAAATACAGCAACTGCGGCTGTTGAGATGGACCTTGATGCACAGGAAGTGGTAGCATCAGCAATTGACTGCGGTTGTGATCCTTTGGCAGTAGGCAATGCCGCATACAATGCAGGGGCTACTCTCCATGATGTATATATGGCGGGGGGATCGACAAGTAATGGTTCTACAGGTTTACAGCATACACCGGATGATGTTGAACAGCCTACAGACAGGCCAGCTTCACCTTTCGTTCCGCGAGATAATGATGATATACGTTTTGGATTTAAAGACTAAATAATGCATAATGATAACACTATAACGAAAACAATAACTATCACAATTAAAAAAGGAAATTCATAATGAAGAAACTATGCACGGCATTACTGAAACTGATAACTGTGGTTACAGCATTAATGTTCGTACACACCTGCTATGCAGAAACTAATAACAACGCAACAGCCCTTGACTATGGTAGTTATGGTGCACAAATGAACCGTCAACAAATGAATCGCTATCCATTTAAAGGTGGTAATCTTCACTTAGGTTCTCTTAAAATACACCCAACGTTCCACGAAAGATTACAATACGATGATAACATCTTTAAGGTTTCGGGAACGCATAGGAAAATGGAAGGACAGGATTCAATTACCACTAACACCAGCAGGCAAACAGAACACAAAGAGAGTGATATTATAAACATTGCATCTCCTGGCGTTAGGCTGGATTTACCTTTAGGAGAAAGATTTCTGTACGGTAAAGTTAAGAATCTGGGCTTAAACTGGCAATCTGATTTTATAAACTATGATGATAATGCGAGCCAAAACCAAGATAATCACTATGTTGTAGGATCCGTTACATTTGAAGTCTTGAAGGGATATGATTTGACTCTAAGTCAGAACTGGCAGCATACAAATGTAGGAGCCGGATCTGAAACAGATGAGCTACATGCTCGTGACACAAATACTTCAGGCATAGGGTTAAGGATGTCTCAAATAATACGTTCTCTAAAAAAACTTGACATTGAAATTTCATACGTAAACTTTGATCAAGACTATTCTCAAACGCAACTGGAGAGAGCAAATAGAAACCAAGACAGTTATTCTATAAATTTCTATTATGAACTTACTCCTAAGATAACTATAAAATTCCCGCAGTATACATATTCTATGATAAATTATGACAAGAACCGTCCTGAAGGTGGTATAAATACCGATCCATTAAGCAATTCACATACTAACAGCCTAATGGGAGGTTTCAGTTGGAAAGCCACAGCAAAGACAACTGGCTACTTCAATATTGGCTACATAAATAGGGAGTACGAAAAAGATGAACATCAAGGTTACGACACTAATACCTCGGCGGTATGGAATACTTCTGATGACAATTCATATATAATGGAAGGTGGAGTAACAACCCGACTTCCTTGGAATACGATATTAGATGTAAATATTTACAGAAACTTAAGAGAAGCCGAATTTACTGCTAAAAGCAATTCATATTTCAGCACAGGCGGTTCTTTTACAATTTCTCGCAAGTTTATAGAAAAACTCTACACAGATTTTACTGCCGGTTTTTTCCAAACTGATTTTAACGGTGTAAACAGAGAAGACAATATATATACTCTCGCTGTAAACGCTAATTATGCTATAACCAAGTGGTCACGAGTTGAGGCAGGCTATTCTTACAAAGACAAAGATACAAATGAAGATTTTGATCGAGAAAGCGAGCGAATCAACACAGCATATATCGGTTTAGGTTTCGGATTCTGAGACAACCTATTGGCTCAAAAAACTTCCATTTAATTTAAACTGAAGCCAATATAAAAATCATCTGCTTACATACTTAATTCAAGCTCTCACTTTTAAAGCACATCAAGTTACACCTATAACCTACGACAGCATTTTTGTATTTCCAAATAATCCCCCTCAGGCATACACACACTGATAGTATCGATATACACTGACTCTAGTGCAATTGTGTCTTTCCCTGTAATACAAGGATATCTCTGCCCTGCCCGAATAGGTACAGGCGGGTTAGAATCAGATACAAACCCTATATGATTTTACAATCATAAAATGAACATAATTTCCCATTTTTCACTATTCTCGTTAATTTTAACTGCCAAGCCATTAGCCTGTCTGACAATCATTACGATCCAAAACTTTTCAAAGATTATATTTTAAGTCGCATTTCTTATAATCACCTTAAATTATTATTGTAGACATTTTAAATGATGCAATTAAGACTGCCAATTACTATTGCTTTAGAGGACTTTTTAATGTATATTGACGGTCATAATGCATTAAATTAAAAGGCTAAAGCCTTAACTCCGACACCTGTCTGCGTGCGACGCACAGGCAGAGAGGAATTTACCCTTCCCGCCCGTACCGAACGGTACCTGCCCGAATAGGTACAGGCGGGCGTTCGGGCGGGTAGGGTTTTATTTACAGGTGTAATAAGCACGATATTGAAATTCCCAGTATAGAGTTTCACTAAAATGTCTACAATTAGCCGTAACCTTTAGATTGCGTTATCTCACTGATTCTACGTCCGCCCAAGTGGACGACTACCATTTACTGGAATGTCAATATTTTAATGAAACGATATCCTAGACATAAATTTAGGTGTTGATACTGTCTATCGTCATCAACAAGTGACATAAATTAATTGATCGGAATTACAAAGTATGCTAAAGTGAATTATCACGTAGCCATAGCGTAGTACAAATCCCAATCATAAGTTTCACGTTTCTAACACTTTAAAATTTACAGAGGTTCTTACCATTAACCTGGCAATGTTCTTTGCGTAACCCTTCTCCAGGTTTATGGTAAGATGAGGGAAATAAAAGATGAAGAGATTAGTTTTACTTTTAATAGTCTTCTTTGTTGGGTGCAATGGGTTGTCTTCATTTGTAAACAGGGGTGGAGTAGGTATAAATAGTGCAGGTAATGTAAGTACTAATCCAATGATGAAAGGTGCTATGACTTCAAATATTAATGCTAGTGTTATGAAAGATGCTTATCTGGACCCGTTATTACCGAGTGGTGTCCAAAGCGCATATACAAAGCAAAAGTATTTGGTTGAAGAAAAAGATGTGTTGAAGATTCAGGTACGTGGCGAACCGGATTTGAGTGTCACTTCAAGAATATCGGAAAAAGGAGAGATTTGGGTTCCACTTCTTGAAGATGTAAAAGTAACTGGATTAACAATACAAGAGACAGAACAGTTACTGGAAAATCGCTTCAAAGATGGTTTCTTAAATGATCCTAGAGTTACTGTAAGCATCGATACTCAACAGATGGCAGAATATAGTGAGAAAGAGGTAATTGTATCCGGACAGGTTAATAATCCGGGGGCTGTGACACTATTAGGTAAATACATGACTGTGTTTGAAGTTGTTAACAAGGCCGGTGGTTTCACAAACATTGCCTGGCCTAGCCGGACAAAAGTCATAAGGGAAGAAAACGGAGTAAAGAGTATTCTCAAGGTTAATCTAAAAAAAGTTAAAAAAGGCGACAAATCCAAGGATATAATAGTAAAACCAGGTGACATTATTATTGTGCCAGAAACTATTTTTTAAACCATATATATTCCCTACTTTAGTACAAAATACTAGTAATTTACTGTAATAATTATGTTGACTGAAAGTGAAATCCAACCGAAACAATTAGATATTAGAAAATATCTCACGACTGTACTGAGGCGTAAGTGGATAATTATCGCTTTTTTAGTGATTTCGGGTACATACAGTACGTATAAAGAGTTAACAAAAATTCCTTATTACACAGCCAGTACACAAGTAATAATTACGCAAAACACACCAAAAGGACTTACATTTCAAGCTTTTTCATTTGAGGGCAATAATAGCTCTTCTTTTACAACCAATGAAAGAATCTTACGGAGTAGGTCACTTGCTCAAAAGGTTCTAAGTACAATGGATTACAAAGATAGCCCTGAGTTTAATCCTGTCAAAAAAGCTAATATTTTTAGTATAAAAGAGTTAACAAGAGGGAATTCAAGTCCAACTGTCAGGAAACCAGAACCTGGAAAAGAATCTCAAGAACCTGAAACTCCTGTAAAATATGATGTAGATGACGCATTGATTAATAATTATCTTTCCAAGTTAACTGTTCAAATGACAGGGAACAGTGATATTATTTCAATAAGTTTCACAGGCACTCATCCAGAAACTCTGGCTAAAATGTGTAATATGCATGCTAAAAAATTTTTAGAGACCCATTTGGAATTGAGGTTTGCTGCATCACAAGATGCTGTTAAGTGGCTCCAGGATCAACTTGTAGATAAAAAATTGAAGGTGGAAGAGGCAGAAGAGGCTTTGATTTTATATAAAGAGAAGCAAAATATTGTCGGTCTTGGAGAAACGGCTGGAATAATAGAACAAAAGCTTGAAGGATTGAAATCAAATTTAACAGAAATCAAAATAGAAAAGATAAAGCTGAAAGCTCTGTCCGATCAGATAAAGCAATATTCTAAAGACCCCACTCTAACTAAATTAATCCCGGAAATTGTAAAAGATGGTTCAATAAATACCTTAAAGGCGAAATATGCAGATTTGCAGGCAAACAAAACTATGTTATCAGAAAAATATGGGGAAAAGCATCCTAATATTGCCAATATAGATTTACAGTTAAAAGAAGTAGAAAACAGGATAAAACTTGAGACATTAAGTTTGATTACAAAGGTTGAAACAGATTATAACGTGTTGTTAGCAAGTGAAGAAAGCTATGAAAAAGCATATAATGAACAGTCACTGGTCGTATTTGACCTCAATAGGAAGATAACAGTTTACCGCAGATTACAAAGGGAAGCGGACAGTGAAAGAGCTTTTTATGATATACTGCTAAAGAGAATGAAGGAAAGTAATATTGCCGGAGATCTGCAGACAAGCAATGTTAGTATTCTCGACCCTGCAATGGAACCTCGGACACCCATTGGAGCAAGCAGAAATTCGCAAATCATGAAGGGAGTAATGATTGGATTGGCCTTAGGTATAGGCCTGGCATTCTTTTTAGACTATCTTGACAATACAGTAAAGAGTACTGAGGACGTAGAAAATTATTTGGGAGTCACACTCCTGGGCCTGGTTGAAAGAGCAAAACAGTCAAAGGAGAATAAAGATGCTAATTTAGAACTATTGACTAGTGAAGCGCCAAAATCAGTCTTTTCTGAAACAATCCGAAATATCAGGACAGGTATAATGTTGTCCACAACCGATACGCCACATAAATCACTGTTAATTACAAGCACAAAACAGGGAGAAGGCAAATCATTCATTGCTGCCAATCTTGCTATTGCATTTGCTCAAACTGGCAAAAAGACATTACTTGTGGATACTGATTTTAGAAAGCCCAGACAACATAAGATTTTTGGCATTGATCTGAAACCAGGATTAAGTAATCATTTTATAGGAGAAATTGATTATGAATCTATTATTAAGCATGTTAATATTCCACACCTTAACATTATTACATGCGGACTAATACCCCCAAATCCATCCGAGTTATTAGGTTCTCATAGTATGGAAAAGTTTTGCGATAATGTACGTAACAGGTTTGACATTATCATCTTCGATACTCCTCCTACAATGACTGTTACTGATGCGGTTGTCCTATCAAGAAATGTAGACGGTGTTGTGTTTGTAATCAAGTCAGGACAAACACCAAAAGAATTAACCAGAAGGGCTCTCTTGCAATACAAAAACAGTAAGAGTGATCTTTTAGGTATAATTTTGAACTTAGTGGATGTTTCCAAAGGAGGTTATTATTCCTATTACTATTCCCATTATTACAAATATGGTTATGGTTATGGTGCTGAGCCTCCGAAAGAAAAGAGGAAGAGAGAAAAGAGGGAGAAGAAGGAAATAAATGTTTAATTTCCTCATCAGATATTTAACGCTGCAATTCAATTTCGATTAAATGAAACCATTTATCTAATGAGTCCTATCGAAAATTGCTCAACACCTTTGACCACATTATTGACCCGCCTGCCCGCCCGTCTACGCCGTTCGGACGGGTACCTATTCGGGCAGGTAAGATGCCGAGCAAAATAAACCATTCAAAACCCTGAATCTCAAGGAAAAATATCTACACATAATACTTAGAACCTCCCGGTCAGGCCACAATGGCATCCTTTTACATAATTTAAACAAGAAAGTATGAATACATGAAAATCTCTATTGCAAAGTGCGAATGACAAAAATACGTGTTAATCTACTTCCAGAGTTTTTAGTTCTTTCTTCGATCCTGATTATTTCAATCTTTTTATTCATTTCAATCATCAGAGAATATATAGCTCATAAGCGCTACTTTGAGTATCAAAGGATCTCGAATGACAATAGGCAAAATAGGCTCATCCCTGAAAAACAAATCTACCTTTTGAGAAAAAGTGTTGGAATCTCTCCCTCAAATGCCGATGTTATCTTTGAACTTGGTAAATCTTACATTAATAAAATGTCTAATGTCAGAAGCGAAAATGAAAAGCATAAGTTATACGACATAGCAAAAGATTCCTTTCAAAAAGCATTGAAATTTAAACCTACTGATGGAAGGCATTGGGCACATTATGCATGGCATATTGGGCTCAATGGAGAAACGAATGAGGCCATAAACTGTTTTGAGAAGGCAATTATTTTACAAGAATCAGATTATTTTGTTCATAGTCTTTATGCAAGATGGTGCATAAATCTTGTAAAGAGTGAAATTAATTTAGAAAGCCCTGTTAGATGCGATGAAATGAATAAAAGCCTTCAATACTATGATAACCAATTTATTAATAACATAAGCATTCATTCTTTTCTTGAGAGAGCTCAAATAGAATGGAATAAAGCCATTTTACTTAAACCACTTATACCAGATGCAGCATTCAACATTTCAGCATACAACAGTTTAGCGGATCTGGCATTGATTAAATGTGATCTTGATAATGCAATAGGTAAATATATTGCTGCGGGCAATAAGATTATGATGGCTAAATGTTATTTTATTAAAGGGAATTACAACGAAGCGGTAAATGTATTAAATGGCATTATTTATGGAGGCGGCGCTCTGTTCTGGGAAAATCTACCAGAAATAAGGAACCTTTTGAATAATATTATTAAAGAAGACACAAATAACTACAAAGCCCTTTATTGCTCAGGTGAAATCTATAATAGATTGAAGCAACAAAGATTAGCATTACAGGATTTTAAGGCAGTAGTGAAATTAAACCCAAAACATATAGATGCACATTTAGAATTGGCTAAAATATATAAATCAAACGGGCAATCCGACTTGGCCATGGAAGAGTATGAATCAATAATCAGTTTAAACCCCAACCACAAAGAAGCCATTGATTTATTGGGTGAAGCCATAAGAAAGAATAATTAAGAACACTTAATTTGTGACATACCAACTTTCAGATAAAACAAGAATGTGGAAAGAAGCATGTTGATTGTATTTGATCGAATAATAGAATACGGAATAATTCTCTTAATTGTTTTTACACCTTTGGCTATGGGTACTGTTCTCCCATGGTCTTATACCACAATGGGACTCATAATTTGCTTTTTGGTAATAATATGCATAATCAAATTAATCTTTATTAAAATCAAAAAAAACTCAACTACATTAAAGCCACAATCAAATAATTATCAATCATCGTTTGTAATTAATAGATTCGGACTTACAAAAACTCCACTTAATATACCAATTATCTTATTTATCGGGTTGATAGTGTTCCAACTTATACCATTATCACCGGGTTTTCTAAAAGTAGTAAGCTCTAATACGTATGATTTATATAGAAACACATTACCTGAATGGCCAGATATAGCGCCTTCGTTATCGGAACAATTTCCTGCAGGCTTTGAGCATTCGCCTTCCTCCGTATCAGAAATAGCTAATAATAAATCAGAAGATTATAGCAACAAATCTTCAATACAAAAGAAACCGGTTTTTAATTCTAATTGGATGCCAATCAGCATTTATCCGTATGCTTCAAAAAAGGAATTATTCAGCATCCTGATATTTATTGGTATGTTTCTAATTATAACGAATACTCCCGATATAAGAATCAATCGTATCATCGTTGTAATAGTAAGCCTGGGGTTTTCTATTTCCTTATTGGGAATCATGCAAAAACTTACTGGAACAACTAAGACATACTGGTTGGTCGAGTCCGATAGTGAATTTCCCTTTGGCCCTTATATAAATCGAAACCATTTTGCTGGTTATATTTGTATGGTGATACCCCTGTCTCTTGGCTTGCTAATTTCCAGATTCAGAAGCCTTTTTTCGTCCCGGAATCGGTATTTCAAAGCAGCAGATTTCCAATCTCATCTTTTTGCTAATCTTTTGCTGGTATTTGCTATTGTGATTATGATTCTAGCTCTGTTTTTCTCTTTATCACGCGGTGGAATCCTGGCTTTCCTTTTTTCCATAGCAGTTTTCTTTATAATTGTTGCTATCAGCAGATTAGCAACTGGTAATAACAAAGGTTTAAAAATATCCTCATTTGTCTTAACAGTTTTGATAGCTTTCTCAGTCTTGATATGGATTGGTCACGACACCATTTTGGACAGGCTATCAGATCCCTCTTCACCAACTGCAACTAGAATTAATCTTTACGTGGATACTCTTAATATGTTTAGTGACTTTCCCATTTTTGGAACAGGGTTCGGCACCTTTCAGTATATTTACAGAAAATATAAAACGTTAGATGATCGTTTTTTTTATGAACATGCACATAATGACTACCTTGAACTCCTTTCAGACCTTGGTCTCATAGGGTTTCTAATTGTACTGGCTGGCATTGTTTTATTCCTTCGGAAAATCCTGTTAAGATGGATTGAAAGAAGGGATCCTTACGCTAAAGGGATTACACTGGGTGGAGTTTGTGGTGTATTTGCCATACTCAGTCACAGTTTAGCAGACTTTAACCTGCACATTCCGGCTAACGCTCTTTTCTTGTCAATAATCCTTGGTCTGATTTTTAATACTGTCAATTTAAGGAAAAACTGGGTTTAACAAACTACGCCTTAGCCGTAATACTCACGATACCACTTCACAAATTTCTTGATTCCTTCCTCAATCGGTGTACTTGGCTTAAAGCCTACATCCTTAGCAAGATCATCCACATCCGCATATGTCTCAAGTATATCACCCGGTTGCATTGGCAAAAAATTCTTCCTGGCTTTTCTTCCCAGGCAATCCTCTAAAACCTCAATAAACTTCATAAGCTCAACAGGATTGTTATTTCCAATATTGTATAATTTATACGGAGCATAACTTGATGCAGCATCAGGATTATTACCATTCCAACTGGAATCCGGTTCAGGAATCTTATCAATCAACCTGACTATGCCTTCAGCAATATCATCCACATATGTAAAATCTCTTTTCATCTTGCCATGATTAAACACATCTATTGGTTTGCCTTCCAATATTGCCTTGGTAAATAGAAATAAAGCCATATCCGGACGCCCCAGTGGGCCATAGACCGTAAAAAATCTGAGTCCCGTACACGGCAATTTGAATAAACTTGAATAAGTATGGGCCATAAGTTCATTTGCTTTCTTTGTCGCGGCATAAAGGGATATGGGATGGTCTACATTATGATGCACCGAAAACGGCATCCTTGTGTTAGCCCCGTAAACAGAACTTGAAGAAGCAAAGACCAGATGCTTAATATCATTGTGTCTGCACCCTTCCAGTATATTTAGAAACCCTACAATGTTACAATCTATATAGGCATGAGGATTTGTCAGTGAATACCTTACACCTGCTTGTGCCGCCATATTTACAACATAATCAAACTTATTTTCTGCAAATATCTTTTCAACTCCTTCTCTATCAACCAAATCCAATTTACAGAAGGTAAAGCCTGAATCTCCTTCTAGTTTACGTAATCTGGCTTTCTTCAGATTAATATCATAATATGCGTTAAGGTTGTCAATCCCCACCACACAATTACCTTGCTCAAGTAAGCGCCTGGATAGATGATAACCTATGAAACCCGCAGCACCTGTTACTAATAATTTCATTTATAGAAGTTTCTCTTTATAAAATCAACTCACTGTCATTAGATAATGCTGAGTTTAGAATTTACTGAGTAATCTGATCTTTAGTCAGTATTGCCATCACTAACTTACTTGTACAAGGTGAAATAGGTTAATCATTTTAGCCTGGATGAAAAGATTTCACATTATATTAAGCATGTGTGGTAAACATTGGTAGTTTGTTCTACTATCTATCTACTGATTATCTAAAGAAACTCAATTATTCAGTCAGAAGACGCTAAATTGGTTCTATATCAGAAATATATACCTCGGCAGCAGCGCCTTTTTGTAGAAGATCAATACGTATCACAAGCTTGTAATGACCCTTTCTTTCAACAAGGATTCCTTCTAACCCCTTAAGTGGCCCCGACTTTACTCTTACTGTTCTACCCTTCTTAAGATATGGAAACGGGTCGAGTTTAACGTCGCTTTCCATAATCGACTTTATATCCAGAATCTGCTTATCCGGTATAGGTGTTGGCGCGTCCGTATCAGTACCAATTATCCTTGTCACTCCTCTCGTATATTTAACATCATACAGGCGCTCTTTCTCTGTACAAACAAACAGGTATCCAGGGAATAGTGGTATATCAACATACTTCTTCCTGTCCCTCCTTCTGCTGAGTGTATGGATAAGGGGAAGAAATGTCTCTATCCCTCTTTCTCTTAAAAACAAATCCACCTGCTTTTCATGCCTGGAACGTGTATGTATTGCATACCACTTCATATATTTTCATATAATAATTGTTGAAGTAAAATTGTTCAAGTTATAAATTAGTTCACTTCGCTCCACAAAACGTGTCGGACAGACCCAACCAAAGGCATTGCAATAATTATTTTGATCAACAAGCGTATAAACAATTCAAACAAAATCATGAGAATGTTAGATTAAGTATTTCTTAAAACAACCCCCATCCCCCCTTACGAGGTGGGCAGGTCGTTCAAAGTTAATATATGAGTTGACAAAAAATGCTCAAGTAAGTATATTGAGTCAAAAATAATGCGCCCGTAGCTCAATTGGATAGAGTAGTGGACTTCGAATCCAATGGTTGCAGGTTCGAGTCCTGCCGGGCGTGCCATGTGTTCAATTTAGGCGCTTAAAGCGCCTAAACTACCAACATGTTGTCCCCCCCCGTCTGCAAAGCTGAGTTTAGCTCATGCCATTCGCCAGCACGACCCGTCCCCGCCAGAACGGATTTGTCGGGCTGGCGAACGGATTCATCCGGGCGGGCATCATACTGGCAGGGAAGGGTCGGGCAGGGATGTATAGTAAGTTGTTAATTTTAAATTGATTACAAAACTATTCATATTAGTTATTCAGCGTTAGATATTCGTGACAATTTCTTGCTTTTTTTGACTGAAAATTGTCACCTTAGAGACCAATCTATTAAAGTGCAATGCGCCCTTAGCTCAGCCGGCAGAGCAACTGACTCTTAATCAGTGGGTCGAAGGTTCGATTCCTTCAGGGCGCACTTTCCTTCCCTCCAAAGGGATTTAATGCCCTTCGGGCAGACTAAAATCGCCAATAAGAAGCTCCTCCTATCGTAAGCAGACGTCTCTCAATCTTGCATCATCAAGGCTAAAGCAGGAGCGAACAGCAGTTCGCCCCTACCACCACTTGTTGTGCATGGGAAGTAGTGGTGGAAAGAGCACAAAACCCCTCTATACAGGAAATGATAAGGGGATGATGGATTACCTGCCAGTAGAATGGCAGGGGGGCTGGAAAAATGCTTTAAATGGTGTTGCTTATGCAACCTGTCTCGCCGCCTCTTCAAATTTGACAGAAATCTTCTTTGATACTCCCGCTTCCTCCATAGTAACTCCGTAAAGGACATCTGCAATACTCATAGTTTGCTTACTGTGCGTTATAATAACAAATTGAGAATATTTTGCAAATTCCTTAAGTATTTGAATAAAGCGGTTAATATTGTTTTCGTCCAAGGCGGCATCAACCTCATCAAGTATACAGAATGGACTCGGTTTGGATTGAAATATGGCAAATAACAGCGCAATAGTAGTCATCACCTTTTCACCACCAGAGAAAAGCATAATTGATTTGAGTTCTTTCCCGGGAGGCTGAGCAACTATGTCAATGCCGGCATCTAAAATATCAACACCCTCTTCCAGGATAATATCTGCCCTGCCTCCGCCAAACAGTTTGCGAAATAACTCATGGAAATGGATTCTTACTTCATTAAATGTCTTCTCAAACAGTTCCCGACTTGTAATGTTTATCTTATTTATGATGTCCTTTAAGGCCTTCTCAGCCTTTTGCAGGTCTTCCATCTGGCCCATAAGATGCACCTCTCTTGCTTCGAGCTCTGTCTGCTCATTAATGGCTTCTAAATTAACGTTACCCATCCTGTCTATCTTTCCTTTTAACTCATCAATTTCCAGGGGAACACTTTCCCAGTCTATTAACTCGTTATCTTCCTCTCCATGCTCTAAAGTGAATTCAGATAGTTCAACCTTATAGTCATCACGAATTCTTTCTTCTAAATCTGCTATTTTTATCTTAAATTCATTCTCCTTCAACCGCAGATTATTTATTACCTGCTCATGGGTTTTATATTCTCCGTTATACTCATCTATTTGCCTGCTTGTTTCAGTTAACTGCACGTTACAAATACTTTGCTTTTCTTTCAGGCTTACGATATCTTTCTCCAGCGAAATCTTTTCTGCCTGTAGCTCTTCAAGCAGCTTGTTCAGATCTGTTATTCCCTTCTCACTTTCAACAGTCTTCTCCTGGCAACTTTTAATCTCGCTATAAGTTGATGTAAGGTCTTCCTTGTTGCCCTGAAGTTCCCTCTTTAATTTCCCAATAGAAGTATTAATATTGTCCTTTCTTTCTTCCTTTTGTGCCATAGCAACCTTAAGTTCGGTGATTTCATTCTGTATATTTGCTCTACTGGCTTCCTTTTGTATCTTTTCATTGTCTGAAACCACAACATGGTATTCCAGGACTTTACGCTGATCATTTAATATAGCTATCTCGTTACTAAGCTTCCTTTCTCTTAGGTTTATATTTTCAATGTGTTCGTTTATTTCATTGATTTCACTCTCATTAACGTCAATTTCATCACTAAGCTCAACAACCTTAAACTCTTCTTTCTGAAGGTTGTTTTCCTTTGACACCTTAACAACATTCTCTGCATCTATCTCTCTTTTAAACTCATCGGCTTTACAAACAAGATCTTCAACCTCGTTCCCCTTAATTCTCTTTCTGTCTGCATATGCCTTAATTTCCTCTTCAATCCTTGTAAGCTCCAGTTTGATATTTTCCAGCTCAGTCTTCCTGGAAATAAGCCCAATTTGCATGTTGCCCTTACCAACAAGAATTGTTCCGCCAGGCTCAACTACTTCTCCATTTAATGTTACAAACCATTTTACTCCACTGCTATTGCCGGAAAGCCGCAGTGCAGTATCAAAATCCTCAACAACAATTGTATCTTTAAAAATATATTCTACAAAAGAACTGAAGCCATCTTTGCTTTTTATCAAATCAACTGCCCTTCCTACAATGCCTGGAATATTTAAATCAATTGATGTCTCAGATATCTCCACCCTTATATCTTCGAGCGGGAGGAATCTGACATAACCCTTGTCATGCTCTTTTAAAAAGTCAAATGCACGAATTATTTCCTTTATAGAATCAACAACGATTATTTGTGCTCTATCACCCAAAACAGCCTCAATAGCAAATACGTAAGCGGCATCCACCTTTATCAAATCAGCAACCATTCCATGAATCCCGCTTATTAATCCATTATCCTTTTTGGATTCTTCCAAGACAGCCTGCACACCAGAACTCACACCTTCGAAACGCTTCTCCAGGTCTTCCAGGGTTTCAAGACGAGATTCCTTACGACTCTTCAATTGTTGTTGGTTGTTTATATCATTGTCAACAGATTGAATCCCGGCATTTAAAACCTTTATTTTTTCGTTAGTCCCTGACAAACAGGCCTCAAGGTTTTCGATCTTGCCTAATAATTTGTCTCTTTGCTCCGCAAGACCCTGCTTTTCATATTCTATACGTTCCAGTTCTGATGATATCTCTTCCTGACGTTTTAGCAATTTGTTCCTCCTGTTGCCAATTGTATCTCTCTCCGCACTTAAACTGCCTATCTCGTTTTGAAGACTGGAACCTTTATGCAGCATATCTATTACCTGTTTTTTATTCTCTTCTATCTGCTGCTGGAGGGCGTCACACTCATATAAATACTGCTTTAACTCCGTTTCATTAATTGACAAATTACTATTTCCTTCTGATAAATCTTTCTGTATTTTCTCTAAATCCTGACTCAAATCACAAATACCACCCTCTGCTTCTTCTATTTTATTTTTAAGTACATTAATATATTTCTCGTATTTGTCACTTTGAATATTCAGATCCTCTATGGTCTTGTGGTTAAATCCTATCCTATCGTGTGTACTTGCAATCTTCGCATTCAGATTTGTCATATTTATCTGAGACTGTTCGAGACTGGAGGCGAGTTCGTTAATATTAATTTGCACACTGTCTCTTTCAGCCTCCATATTTTTAATGTTAGAAAGCGTCTCCTGGCACCGATGCTCCGCCTGCTGTATCTGTTCCTGAGCAATTGCTTTTTCATCCTTAAACATTTTATATTTCTTCAAAGAGAGCTTTATCCTTAATTCCTTCAATCTGGTTATACGCTCTTTATATTTGTGAGCCTTCGCCGCTTGAAGTTTTATAGAACGAAGTTGTTTCTGCACCTCTTCGATTATATCGTTTAAGCGGAGAAGATTTTGTTCAACCTTTTCCAGCTTTAACATAGTTTCTCTTTTCTTAGTTTTGTATTTGCTGATACCTGCAGCTTCTTCAAAAACAAAACGCCTTTCCTGTGCATTGGCCTGCAGCAGCGTATCTACCTTTCCCTGTTCAATAAGTGAGTAACACCCACCCCCTACTCCAGTACCTAAAAACAGTTCCTTAATATCCTTTAGGCGACAAGGCTGCTTATTAATTAAATACTCGGATTCTCCTGCGGTATAAAGACGTCTTGTAATGCACACCTCATCATATTCTACCGGCAATAAATCTCTGTCATTCAGAAAAGTCAGCGAGGCTTCCGCATATCCCATAGCGGGTCGTGCGTTGGTACCGTTAAATACGACATCCAGCATTTCGCTGCCCCTTAATGATTTCGCGCTTTGCTCCCCTAGTATCCACTTAAAAGCGTCTACAACATTACTCTTGCCACATCCATTAGGGCCAACGATGCCGTTAATGCCTCTTTCAAACTCAAAACTTGTCCTGTCTGAAAATGATTTAAAGCCAAATAAGTCCAATTTTTTTAGCAGCATAACTAACTACACCCCTATAAAAAAAGAGCGCCCCCATTACGGAGGCGCCCCATTAAACTCTCTCAAAATATTCGGTCCCGTAAAATATAGATCAAAATACTGTGCATTTACATACTCTTAACGCCTTTAGCTAGTAACATTCGTAAAACCAACTACACCCAGGTCTTAATCAACAGGCCTGAGCAAACCTTATTTTTTCTTTGCTACGGCCTTCTTCTTTACCGTAGCGTTCTTCTTTGTACCACATGCTTTCTTAGCTGTGCTCTTCTTTGTAGCTTTTTTTACCGCCATATTATATCACCTCCTTCAGACACAAATGGGACCAAAATATTCGAAGAGTTACCAATTACAGCTCAAGGCCTTCATTTCTTCACCTCTAACGTAACAGTTTTCGACAAACCGCCGAGCACTCTCAGCAATATCTTTCATTTCTTCTTCTTTATAAGGAACAACATCAAACATCTTACTGTCCAGACAATTAGTCGGCCTGAATGTCTGCAAAGTATATCTCATTGCTCCAGCTATGCTTTGCGCAATTTCGACAATGTCCGGCTTATCTAAAAAAGCGGGGCAGACAGTGGTGCGAAATTCGTATTCTATTCCACTATCCATTATTAATTTTATACTTCTTTCGATATCTGACAAATTGCACAATGCCCCACTTGCCGCATCGTACTTCCCTTCTCTTAAAGGCGCTTTTATATCCATAGCCACACAGTCAATCAACTCACTTTGTATCAAATCCTCCAATTTATCAGGGTTTGTGCCATTCGAATCTATCCTGACCTTTAAACCCATATCTTTGAAGGTTTTTATCAACAAATCCACTTCATCATGGAGCGTCGGCTCTCCGCCAGTAATAACAACACCATCCAGCCAACTCTTATTTTTTTCAATCCTTCTCTCTACAACCTCTAACGGAATACTCTCAAGCTCGTTAGGTTTCTTGACCAAATGGGTAGCATGACAATATGGGCATCTCAAATTACAATGAGGAAGGAAGAGAATAGCAACAATATTCCCTTCCCACTCTATTAAACTACTCTCTATAAAACCCTTTATCGTTATCGACAGAATTTAGCTCCTTTCAGTTGCTATTTACAACCTTTATTTGAACCCTTAAAATTATCTTTGTGCCTGTCAACTAACTCATGCATCTTAGTTCTGTCCCAGTTGTTGATTCGGGTTTGTGATGCGCGCCTTCTTATTCCATAAATATTAGATGAATCACAGTAAGCGCACACATCCACCAATCTTTGAATAACACGGTTACACTGGTTACAAATAGTGAACTCAGGCGATATGGTTAGCTGTGCCGCCTGTGTATTTTCAAAAGTCCGTTTAACCAGTTTCATAATACTGGAGGCCGGAGGCCTCTCTTCGCCTACAAATGCATGTATTATAGCGCCGGATTCAATCATACTATGGAACATACTCTGAACCTCTATTCTCTTAACCATATCCA
>Ga0156324_1083_pt1 | contig 19569 bp, 19 predicted proteins | sample RifCSPlowO2_12_FD_107972 | JGI IMG/M metagenome (GOLD analysis project Ga0156324, IMG submission 107972) | Planctomycetes bacterium RIFCSPLOWO2_12_FULL_40_19
CAAGGAGACTCACACGTTGTTGGTGACCGGCCGTATAAGGGTCTCTCTGTTCAACCGTCAATGCCAGGGCATTAATGATTCCTTCTAAGGTCATTTTCAATTTCTCTAAGCTTAGTTTTATTTGTTCCTCCGCTTTTTTACGCTCGGTGATGTCCCTTGCAACATGTACGATACCATTGAGTTCCCCCGCCTCATCTAATCTTGGAAAGCAGGAAATAGTGTAAAAACCGCCCATACATTCTATCTCTTCTGTTTCAGGTTTCAGTGTCTCCTTGCACCTTACGAATGGACATGCCGGCCATGGTTCGTCACTGCCGTGAAATACCTCGTAGCATTTTTTCCCAACAAGTTCTTCAGGTTTTGTATTAAATTTACGGGCAAGCGCCTGGTTGCATCTGGTGATATTGAAGTCACTATCGAGGATACTGATTATATCTGAGATGGAATCAAAGGTTGTTTCCCAATCCCTTTTGGCATTTTCTACCTTGATATTTAATTCTTGAAGTTCTTCTATGGCATCTTTGAGCGCCCTGGTCCTTTCTCCTACCGTCTCCTCCAGCTTATCAGTATGTTCCTTAATAGTATCTTGGGATGCCTTGAGTCTCTGTGTCATCCCGTTAAGACTCACAGCCAGTGTGCCGATTTCATCCCCTGTCTTTATATCCAATCTCCGTTCAAAATTACCCGCTCTCACAAACCCTGTATATTCAACAAAACGCCTTATTGGAATGACAATGCCTTTTGTGAGAAATAGTCCATAAAGACCAGTGCTTACAATTATGACAACTAATATGCACAACACTATAATCATGTATCTGTGGAATTGAGCATCTATAGCCTCAACTTTCACCAGTGTATTGAGACGAGCCTTCCTGTTGAGCTCCTTCGCATCTTTGGTCATATTGTCAATTAATAAATCCATCTCCTCCATAAGGAGCGCTCCCTCTTCATTGCCTGTGGGGTTGGGTATATCAAAAATCTTTTCAGCAAGGGATATTACGATGGTATATTTATCCTTCAAACTGGCGAGTAGCTCTCGTTCTTCTGCCATAATTCGTGTGGAGTAATGTTTACCTTCCAGTATCTCAAATTGCCTGTTCACATCCGCAACGAGGTCTTCAAATGTATATCTCTCCTCTTCATCCCCATGTATAAGGTAATCGTTGGCGGGCATGATAAGCTTATTAAGGGACAACTCAAGACTGTATACCATTTCATTTTCGTTTTGATAGTTCAGCATCTCTTTAATGTTCTTAGAGTTAAGTTTTTTCATGTGCAAGACTACTCCCAGTATCAAGCCGGTGAACATGATAATGAAAAGAGATAAAAAGCCCAGATATTTTGTTCTTATCTTCATATATACTAACTCCTTTCAGTCGTTATGCTGAGCGTAGTCGAAGCATTGTTTTTGGAGTGCATCGACCATGTCGATGCGTTTTGGTGTGCGAGCGTGATGATGTGTATTAAAGCATTGTCACACCTGCCCCCGTTCGCCCGCCTGAATGACGTAGTCGGGCAGATACCGGCACGGGCGGGCGCCAAGCGTTTGGGCGGGGGTCAATGCACTCCAAATAACATCGTCACGGACGATGTACTCCAAAAAAATCATCACGCCCGCGCGGGTCGGTGCGTCTGTCATAGTACTCATCAAAATCACCAGAGAATTGATTGGTAATCTTTACACCTTTTATCTTATCTCTCGGTATAAGAGGAATGTTTACATTGAGTAGAGCTCCTCTTGGCAATTCGTTCTTGATTATCGGCTTAAACCTCAAATTTTCTTCGTGGAATACCTGATTGACGAATGATTGATTGCAGTGTACCAATACGAAGTTCAGCGTGATTAGGTACAGGAACTGTTATTGTCTTTCCCTCCTCCTTACATTGCATCACAATATGACTTCCACGTATTCGTACTTCTTTAAAACAATGATTTGATAAAATTTGACGCTGTATAAAATAGTGTTGCTGCAATTTCTGTAACTATTACTAGTATAACAACATACAACAAATTACTGTAATTTCATGGTCAGCAACACTATTTTATACAGCGCCTAAAATTTTACAAACTTCCTTACCAGAAAGTACGCGTAATTTAGCCAACTTCCACCTCAAGTTGTGTTATATAAACTTCATTATGGAGTCGAGTTTTAACTTCTTCTGATGATGCGCATTCGAAAAACAACTCTAATGCCTCTTGAAGATTTCTTTTAGCTTCTTCAATAGTGTTTCCCTGACTGGCAATATCCAGTTCCGGACATAAAGACACATACCCATCTTCTTCACGCTCTATAATTGCAGTTAGTTGACGACTCATAAATACTCCTTTCATTAAATTTATATATCAGTTAAGTGGAAAACAGTTCTTATTTCCTGACATTTTAACTATTTTTTCACCATCCCCACGATTCAACCTCTTTAAGAAAGGTATAATCTGTCAGATCGTATCTGAGCGGGGTTATAGAAATATAACCTTCTTTAAGCGCATGCATATCAGTGCCGACAACATCTATTTTCGGCCAGCCGGTTCCCGCAAGCCAGTAATAGGCTATGCCGCGTGGGTCGGTGCGTCTGTCGTAATGCTCATCAAAATCACCGGAGAATTGCCTGGTAATCTTTATACCCTTTATCTTATCCTTCGATATCAGAGGGATATTTACATTGAGCAGAGTCCCTCTTGGTAATTCTTTATTGATTATATGGCCAATTATCTCTTTTGCTATAACAGCAGCACCCTGGATATCAGGTGACGATTCTGAAATTTCCAGAGAAATTGCCACGGATGGGATACCTAAAACAGCCCCTTCGATAGCGGCGGCAACTGTCCCTGAATATAATACATTAATGCCAACATTAGCGCCTATATTTATACCGGACACCAGCAGGTCAGATTTCTCTTTCATTATTTCCCTCACCGCAAGCTTGACACAATCTGCCGGTGAGCCGTCGATTCCATAACCAACAAAATCACCATTTGCAGACACCTCTCTCACTCTCAAAGGATGGCTGAAGGTTATCGCATGCCCGACACCACTTTTTTGAACATCCGGCGCAACAACTGTAACAGAACCAAATGGCGTCAGCGCTTTCTTAAGTGTCAAAATACCCGGTGAGTATATACCGTCATCGTTTGTTAATATTATCTTCACAAATCCCTCAATCCTTTAATTCCTGAATTCACAAATCTTTCAATCCGCTCTCACTGATTATTTCAGCTTTTTTAGCTTCAAACTCTTCCTGACTAATCAATCCATCATCTTTTAATTTATGCAATTCTTTAAGTTTTTCGTCAAGAACAATCCTGTCAATTACCGCTTTTTCTTCTTTCTTAACCTTCTGCCCTGCCTCTCTAACCTTTTGTCTTCCTTCTTCTGTCAAGACCAGAATCTTTTGTTCTTCTTCAATCACGTCGCCCGCCCGCCCATCTTCTTTTTTGCCAGGCTTTACTTTTTCTTCATCCTTACCCCATAAACCGAGCCATTTCTTATCCCCTCCGTCCTCCTTCTTCATTTCTTTCCTGGACTTATTCATGGCTTTGTCATATATATCTTTTTTCTTCTTCTTAATGCCGGTAGATACTCTAAACTCTTTCACATCATTACCGTCAAAAGGAGGAGATAATATTGAAACAGCAATACTTGTAACTTCACCGGTATTAACGTATTTGTGTACACTTAGTCTCGGAATTATCACCATCATGCCTTCTTTTACGCTGTGGCGCGTTTCATTAAGTTCCAATATACCGCTCCCTTTCTTAATGTATACTATCTCATCATGTAACTTATGATAATGGGCATCCATCTCAGCATCTTGCCGGATTTGGAAAAGGTATATACTCGAACTCTTGTCTCTGCCGACTGGAATAATCTTCACATTCTCACCTTCTGCAAGACCTTTTTCATTTACAATGTCGTCAATATTCTTTATCTCTGGCAAATATATCTCTGGAAAAGAGGTAGGGTTCCTTAATGACTCCACAAACTCGCCAGGTTTCTGGAATCCTTCACATCCGGCAGCAACCATGAATACAATAGGCAGAAACCCCATTAGAACATTTCTAGAAAGCATAAAATTCGGCATAATTATATCGTGTAAAGCTCCATTGTAACTATCTTTAGAAAAATTGGTTGGATTTTGATTTTAACAGCAATATCATAGGCGGTCAATATAAATAAACCATTGGAAGCCTACCAGGGAAAGAAAGACTTATTATAAATTTTAATTGAAATAATTTCTCTTAAAATATAATCTTAGAGTTGTGATTGATCAGGTTATATATGTAATAATGGAAATTTGTCTTAGTAAGAATGTTAAAAAAATATCATTAATACCATTTATATTATTTTTTTCGTGTCATAATCTCGCTATTTCTTCTACCAGCCTCGATGATGTGATGGATGGTAAGTATACGATTATAGATTTGACGATTTAGGCATAACTTATTTATAAATAAAACAAGGAGCATTTTAATGAGAGTTGTTGACAGAAGAAGAGTTTTGCCGGAAGTAACAATCGGCCTGAACAAAGAAGAAGCTATCATACTTGCATCTATCTTGAGCAAAAGTGAATTAGAAAAAGGTTTCTGCCGCGATTTGTTATCTGAGATTGACGTGATTCTGAAAGATGATGATTTCAAAGAGAGAAATGTTTAACAAATTAATTATCTTATGGTCCTGAATGCAAAATTCAAACATAGAATTTTTCTAACAGTATTATTGATATGCCTTTCAGGATGTGCAGCAAACCAGAAAATAACATCACCCTCCACTGCCAAAAAAGATAAATGGTTTGCAAACGATAAAGCACAACACTTTTCAGCTTCCTTCCTGATTGGAGCACTGACATATTCAATAGCAAGAGCGGGAAAAGCGGACAAGGATGACGCAAGTATAATTGGTTTCTCGTTCTCAAGTACATGCGGTATAGCTAAAGAAATTAATGATGAGACCAAACATAACAATTGGAGTTACAAGGACCTGGTCTGGGACTTTCTTGGCAGTGGTGTTGGAGTATCTGTATCTAATGCATTGGACTGATTCCCCAACTCAAATGAGTGAGGAAAGTTTTTTAAGAGCCCAAATTGAAATTTCTTTCAGAACTGAGCTAAAATGGAAATTTACCTCGTAAGACATGGCGCCGCTCACACAAAAGAGGACGATCCGGAAAGGCATCTTAACAATAATGGCCTTAATCAGTGTCGTTTAACAGGAAAAGTCTGAGTGATGTAATTAAATTTGCTTACCCCAGTAATACGTTTACAGATGACCACTTTACATTTAAATAAACTTCCTTAAATAGATAGGAGAAAAGTATGCAGAGAAAACATAGCAAACTTATCCGCAGTATAGTCTTTATTCTGACTTCACTTATCTTCAGCGCTGGATTTGTCTGCTTCCTGCAATCCCCTGGTTTTGCACAGTCCGCTGATGAACCGTATGAACTAAAACTCCCTCCGTATGTTTTAGAACCCATAATCCCGGAAAATAATCTTTTAACTAATGGAAAAGTAAATCTAGGGAAAAATTTGTATTTTGACAAACGCCTTTCTGCTGATGATACTGTAAGTTGCTCCACCTGTCACGACCCTCAAAAGGGCTTTGCAGATGGAAAAACTGTCGCCGTAGGCATAAAAGGACAAAAAGGCGCCAGGAACAGTCCTACCACGTTAAACGCTGTTTTCTTTGATTTTCAATTCTGGGATGGAAGAGCCCTGACATTAGAAGAACAAGCCAAGCAACCCATAACAAATCCAATGGAAATGGGCATGCCTTCACATGATGCTTTAGTTGAAAAGATTTCAACAATATCAGAATATAATTCATTATTTAAAACTGTATTTAAAACTGACAAGATTACTATCGATCACATTGTACAGGCCATTGCATCATTTGAACGAACCCTTATCACCTTGAATACGCCATTTGATAGGTTTATTGCTGGAGAGAGTTCGGCGCTTAGTGATTCTGCAAAGAGAGGATGGGAGTTATTTCAGGGAAAGGCGCGCTGTCTGACCTGTCATGAATTTACCGAATCTTACCCATTTTTTACTGATAATAAATTCCACAATATAGGCGTTGCGATGAAAGATAAGGATTTTGAAGCTTTAGCACGCAAAGCAGCCGGCACTGATGCAGATCCGTCTGCACTTGCACATGATAAGGCATCTGCTGAGCTGGGACGTTTTTTAGTAACCAGAGAGCCAAAGGATATAGGGGCTTTTAAAACCCCAGGCATTAGAGATATCGCCCTTACTGCTCCATATTTACATGACGGCAGTGAGAAAACACTGGAGAGTGTCGTTGAATTTTACAATAAAGGCGGAGTCCCAAACCCATATTTAGATGGGGGAATGAGACCTCTTAATCTTTCTGATGAAGAAAAAAAAGATTTGGTAGAATTTATGAAGGCCTTAACGAGTGACGATTTGCCAGAGTTTATTAAAGAACTAAATCCATAAAATTAATGGAATATAACCTGTACAAAGACTTTTTTAGGAGACAAATAATATGAGTATAAGAAAGCGCAAACAGGATAGAAAAACAGAAAATGAATCTTTATCAGGATTAAACCGTAGAGAATTCTTAAAGACTGCAATTGCAACTGGAGTATTTGCCACCGGTTCGGGCTTAATTACAAGTTGTTCTTCTCAAACGCTTGTACGCCAAGCTGAAGTAAAATACGGAACAGATGAATTTACGTTTGCTTACATATCCGATTCACACCTTTTAGCTCGCGGCAGGGAACATAGATTTGCAAAGTCTCTCATTAAGGCAGTCGAGGATGTGAATGCCCTGGAGCCACAACCAGACTTTGTACTTTACGGAGGCGACCTGGCACAATTGGGACTAAAAGAAGAATTATCTCTCGGAAAGGAAATAATTGCCGGAGTAAAACCTAAATTGTACATGATGGTTGGTGAGCATGATTGGTATTTTGATATGGGTGAGGTCTGGAGGGAATATTTCGGCAAACCTACATATTCTTTTGATCACAAGGGAATACACTTTATCGTGCTTAATAGTGTAGTGGTAGAAGATTACTGGTCGAAACCCAAAATGACGCCAATGGAACGAATGCTATTCATGGCACAACTTGATAACCCTAAAGGCAGACCATTTACCGTTGGCAAAGAACAATGTAAATGGCTGAGTAACGACCTATCTGCAATTAACAAGAATACTCCAATAATAGTATTTTCACATTCACCTTTGTATAAATTATACAAGGCATGGAATTTCTGGACTGACGATGCAGAGGAAGTTCAGGAACTGCTATCCACATTCAAAGCAGTAACTGTCATTCATGGACACACACACCAGGCACTTACGAATAAGATAAGGAACATTACATTTCATGGTATGATGTCAACAGCCTGGCCATGGCCATATGCGCCAGAAGGCATACCAAAGCTTACGGTTCAAATGGACAGGCCAGATCCATTTAATCAGTTTGATGGTACTGGATGGGGAATAGTTGATACACTTCACGACGGAAATGTCAATAAAACTTACAAACTATGGGATAGAAATCCTATGATTGTTTCATATGATAAGGTATCGACAGGTAGAGGACTTGTGCCAGGACCTTCTTATTAACTTTCTTACATGAAACTAAAGAATATCAATATAACGAAATATGACAGGAGGAAAATGAGGATGAAAACTACACATAAAATGTTTATGGGCTTGATTGCTATTTTGATGATGTACGCTGCGTCTGTAAATGCAGATAATAATTCTGCTACTAATGTATCTAACGTTATTCAACAATCTAATGAACAGTCTGTGCAGATTGTTACTGCCTGTGATGGGAAGAAAAAAGTTATCGTAGAAGGATATAAGGAAGGAGAACCTATGCCTGAACAAAAAGCGAGGGAAGTTGCAAAACTCCTTACGGCCTTAATGGGTTACTGTGAAGAGGAGATTACGGCAAAGATACCTGAGACCGAAATAGCTATACAGCTTTCAATTAATGGCGACCCTTTTATAAGTGTTACAGCGATAGAAGAGTTGCCTTTAGTTCTAGTACACGGGGGAAAACCACATACAGAGAGGGAGAAAAGAATCTGGGCAGCAGAATTAAACCGCATGATTGATACGGGATATAAAATCTTTCATGACCCGACACTTGGCACAAATGGAATTTCCTGTGATATGTGCCACCCCAATGCTTCAAATACACACCCTGAAACATATCCAAAATTTCAGACACAAACAAAAAAGGCGGCGCTCCTGAGAGATATGATCAACTGGTGTATTGAAAACCCGCAAGAAGGTAAAAAGCTTTCAGATGATGATCCCAGGATGAAGGCGCTGGAGGCATATATAATCTCAGAACGTACTGGTGTAATCCTTGAACCTGGAAAACATTGAAGGTTTATAATCGCTGATGTTAAGATCTGATCAAAACATGCTCATAAAGTTTTATTCCATTCTAAAACTAATAAAATTTTCACATACCATCTTCTCGTTACCATTTGCCGTAATGAGTGCATTTATTGGCGCAGAAGGTATGCCTGGCATAAGACAACTTTTATTAATATTAGGCTCACTGGTAGTAGCGCGCAGTTGTGCAATGTCTTTTAACAGGCTTGTGGATGCCGGATATGATATTGGCAACCCCAGAACCTCTTACCGTATCCAACTCCAGGGCATTATAGGAAAAGCAAATCTCTGGTTCTTCACGATCTCGTGTACACTTTTGTTTATTGTTTTAGCCGGAATGTTGAATCGCTTGTGTTTACTCATATCTCCGTTAGCCCTCCTGATAATTTTTGGTTACTCATACACCAAAAGATTTACCAATTTATCACATCTTGTTCTGGGACTCTCACTTGCATTATCCCCAATAGGCGCCTGGATAGGAGTAACAGGAGAAATTGATATTGCCCCTTTTATACTTGCACTTGCTGTACTGCTGTGGACTGCGGGTTTCGACATTATCTATGCTTGTCAGGATTTAGAGCATGATATAAAATCCGGATTATATTCTATCCCCAAGAAAATGGGGATTAAGAATTCTCTCATACTATCCTCAGTACTGCATTTTCTTATGGTAATCGTCTTGTTTCTTTTTATGTACTTTGCGAAGCTTAATTTTGTTTATTTCGGAGGAGTTTGTATTGTTAGCATAATGCTGGTTTACGAGCATTCACTGATAAAACCACATGATCTGTCAAAAATAAGCCTGGCCTTCTTTACTGTCAATGGCATTATAAGTATGATTTTGATGGTTGCAACACTTGCAGACGTCGTTATCTTTTATTAAAAAACCATAAGATAAAAGACAAGACAATACTGATGATGATGCAGGTTGTAACGGGAAAGTAGAAACTATAATTTTTCCTCACAACGGCTATGTCACCAGGAAACTTACCAATAAACGGTATCTTGTTTCCTAAAATAAAAACAAATCCAATTATTACCAGTAAGAAACCAATAAAAATGAATATTTTCCCAAAATCAACCACAGCTATGATATATTACAATTCTTTTAAGCTTTTTTTCTTTCTTCCTTCTTTCTTCTCTTTTATCCCCTTTCCTCTTCCATTTCCGGTATAAACTTTAAAGGACTCCGGGGTTCTTATGTCATTACTCAGGAATTTTTCCCCTAAGTATGATTTTCTTGCAAGTGGATCATTAATTATCTTTTGCGTCGTACCACTGGTTATAATAGTTCCCGTATTAATGATATAAGAATGATCCGTAATGCTTAATGCTTCCCTCACATTGTGATCTGTTAATAATATTCCGATACCCTGTTCTTTCAGGCCTAAGACAATATCCTGAATCTCTGCAACAGCTATTGGATCAATAAATGAAAATGGTTCGTCCAGGAGGATTAGTGAGGGTGAAGTTGACATTGCTCTTGCAATCTCAAGCCGTCTTCTTTCGCCACCTGAGAGTGTATAAGCCATTTTCTTTGATAAATGCGTTAACCCCAGTTCTCCCAAAACCTGATTTAGTCTTTTCATTCTTTCTCTATAATTGAATTTAATCATCTCTAACACGGCTAGTACATTTTCTTCAACCGTTAAACGTTGAAACACTGATGGTTCCTGAGAAAGATACCCCATACCTAATCTTGCGCGCATGTATATTGGCATGTTCGTAACATCCTCACCACGAAAGAATACTTTTCCATAATCTGGTTTGATCATGCCAATCACTATTGAAAAAGCCGTGCTTTTTCCGGCGCCATTTTGTCCTAGAAGCCCTGCTATCTCTCCGGAATGAACCTCGAAACTGATGCGATCCACGGCAGTCTTTTTGCCATAAGATTTCTCTATTTCAACAGCTTGTATTAGTTTCATTTTTCAGTCCTGTAAGCTATCTGATAAATTTAATTGGCCCCAGAGGCCAGAATACCATGAATGCCTTTCCCACCAGGCTATCCTCAGGAACGATTTTCCAGTACCTGCTATCATTACTGTTCCTGCTATTATCACCAAGAAAGAAATACTCTTCTTTACCAATTTCAACAGGTATGAATGTGCCCCATTCTCCGGCATCTGTGTAGTAAACATCACGGAAGATTGAAATATTTTTAAATACAGCTCCAGTATTTATCCCGCCAATCTTCAATCCGCTGGATCTCGTTTGATCTTTCAATGATGATAAATCAGTATCATAGGTATGAGAAAAAACCACTGAATTATTCAGTTTCAGTATAATTTTATTATCAACATTCGAGAATTCAATTTTGCATCCTTTTTCAGGCTCTATAAAAACTCCAGCATCACTTTTAACAATCGACTCTGATACCTTTAAATACGATTCCTTTCCATCTCCCCTTGAACTTACAAAAGCCTCAATTGATTTCTCATTCTCCTCCAGTATAATTGAAATACCTCCATTATTTCCAGAAACTGACACATCAAATTTTATCATAATATCGCCATTTACTGCTTCAGCGTTCTCACCGTTGTAAACGCTGTAATCTGTAATCTTTCTGCTAAATGTTATATATGATTTCTGATCAATTCCCTCTGGTAACTGTAGTTGCAACTGTTTTCCGTCAATATCCCAGAATTCGTCTTTTACCTCCCAGTTCTCAACTATTTCCTGTTTTACCGGATAATTACTATCAAAAACCGGCACCCAGAGCGCTTCCTGAACCTTTGCCGGCTTCCTTTCTATTTTATCATTAATGTAAATATCCCCATTTACAATCTGTAACTTTTCCTCCGGTAAACCAATCAAACGCTTTATATAATTCTTGCGATCAACATGAACATTTGTGGAACCACACGTTTCACAAAGAATAGCGTCCACTGTATTACAAGACTTACATAATACTTTATGATATTGCCTTATACCAATAAACCCTTTTATGCTATTAAACTTAGCCTTAAAGTAATTTTCACCTTTCACTGCGCTAGAGCACTTTTCGCATATCATTGATTGGGTTGAAGAGTGGCCGCATGATAAACAGGTAACATCGTCAAATGGATATTTAAAAACTGCAACATCCCATCTTTCCGGTTTGCCAAAATCATAACCAAACTTATTTACAAGTATCCTGTTGCCTCCCCTATTCCCATATTCAGATATGCGTATCTTATAAAAACAATTCGGGCATTTCACATAATTTAAGCCGTGATTACTTTTGAACTTCCAGGCACAATTAGGACACTTAACCGATTTATGTTGTCCCAACAATGTTGGCGCCATTGATCCTGTAGGAATTTTGAAAGCTTCTACCACATATATCCTCAACACAAAAGCCAGCGCTACGGCAATCAAAATTGATTCGAGGTTTTCACGAACAAATCCCTTTTTCTTTTTATCTTTTTTCTTTTCGACACCAACTTTTTGTTCTGTATTACTCATATTTTATTCACCAGCAGCCAATACAGACAAAAACGCGCTTTGCGGAATTTCTACACTACCGACATTTTTCATTCTCTTTTTTCCTTCTTTTTGTTTTTCAAGAAGCTTTCGTTTTCTGGTAACATCACCGCCGTAACATTTCGCCGTAACATTTTTTGACATTTGACGTATTGTTTCTCTTGCAATAACCCTGCTCCCAATAGCTGCCTGAAGAGATATCTCAAACATATGCCTGGATATATCTTTCTTTAAACTCTTTACTAAATTTCTAGCCTTAACCTCTGCCTTCTTCCGGTGAATAATACACGAAAGGGCATCTACCTTTTTCCCTGCAACCAGAATATCCAGTTTCACGAGATCCTCAGGCACATAACCAATAAACTCATAGTCCAGCGTGCCAAACCCTCTTGTCAAGGACTTCAATTTATCATAAAAATCAAATATTATTTCTCCCAATGGAATTTTATACGTAAGTATGGCTCGCTTTTCACTCAAATATTCTGTGCTCTTGTATGTAGCCCTTCTTTCGTCGACCAACTGCATAATTGCCCCGATATATTCTGATGGAAGAATAATCTTGGCTTCAACTACAGGTTCGCGAAATTCTTCTATTGAGCTTACGGGAGGCAATTTCTCAGGATTGTCGACATTTATTACCCTGCCATCACAAGTCAGTACCTCGTATGTCACAGTTGGCGCTGTTTGTACCAGCCCGATATTACTCTCTCTTTCCAGACGCTCCTGCACAATCTCCATATGTAAAAGCCCGAGAAACCCGCATCTAAAACCAAACCCCAGGGCCTGAGAGGTTTCTGGCTCAAATGAAAACGAGGAATCATTAAGCCACAGTCTTTCAATCGCATTTCTCAAAGGCATGTAATCTGTATTGTTTGAAGGATACAAACCACAATAAACCATAGGAAGCGGCCTGCGATAACCTGGCAGGGCAACCATAGACCTGCGTTTCGACAAGGTTATCGTATCACCTATATGAACATCATGTATAGATTTCATATTTGCAATACAATAACCAACACTTCCAGTGCTTAATACTTCAACCGGGGTCATATCAGGTTTGAACACACCCAACTCAATAACCTCAAACGAACTATTAGACTTCATCATAAAAATATTGTCGCCTACCTTGATTGAACCATCGATAAGCCTTATATAAACAATCACACCACGATAATCATCGTAAACAGAATCAAAGATCAAAGCTCGTAAAGGTGCGTCCACATCACCATCAGGCGCCGGCATCTTTGTTATTATGGCATCGAAAATATCTTCTACCCCACGACCGGTTTTTGCACTTACCCTCAGAATCTCTTCGTCCTTTACGCCAAGAATGTGAACTATCTCTTCACTTACCTCTTCCGGTCTGGCAGATTTAACATCTATCTTGCTAAGAACCGGTATTATTTCAAGGTTTTTCTCCATTGCCATATACATGTTAGTAATAGTCTGCGCCTCTATTCCCTGTGATGCGTCAACCAGTAGTAACGCACCCTCACAGGCGCTGAGACTTCGAGACACCTCATAGCTGAAATCAACATGCCCCGGAGTATCTATCAGATTCAATAAGTAAATCTCTCCATCTTTCTCATAATTCAAAGAGACTGCACTGGCTTTTATGGTGATACCCCGCTCTCTTTCCAAATCCATATCATCCAGCATTTGTTCACGGAATTTTCTCGGATTCACAGCCTTTGCCTTTTGAAGCAGGCAATCCGCAAGTGTAGATTTACCATGATCTATATGAGCTATTATACAAAAATTGCGTATCAGATTGATATTCAAATGAAACTCCTGTTATCCCGGTTAACGGGGTTTTTTACTGCTTAAATCTCCCCATGACATAATTGGCCATTGCCGCAATCTCTTCCTCTGATAAAATATCACCAAATGGCAAGTAGTTAGGGTTATCCGGATTTCCGTTTGTAATTGAGTTTGTAAAGTCGTCAACCGTACGTGATTTCAGCCAATCCTGGTCAGTAAAATTCTTAACTCCAAAATTTATGCCAGTTGGAGTACCCTTGCCATCCTCGCCATGGCATAACGCGCACTTTTCAGCATATATCGCATCAGTATCTACTTCATCAGCGAATGTGTTGGAAAAACTTAAACAAAAAAGTGAACCTGAAAATAAAAAACTTACTATTGCCTTGCTTCTCAATGTAATTCCCCTTTCATGATAAATATTTTAAAATACTTCAAATACAACACGTACAATTCGTGCTTGTTTACCGTACAACACTCATTTGATTATTTCTATCAAACTTTTTCTGAAAAGCCCTAATGCTAACGCCCTGTGACTGATCCGGTTTTTCACCTCTGATCCTAATTCCGCTATGGTTCGTTTATATTCCGGCACATAGAATACAGGATCATATCCAAAACCCTTCTTTCCGCGAGCTTCAGTATCAATAAAGCCTTCACAACTTGCCTCTACAACAAACTGCAACTTATCAGGTTCGGCCAGCGCTATTGCACAACGAAACCTCGCCGTTCTCTTTTCAAAAGGGACTCCTTCTAATTCCGCAAGTAATCTTAAACATTTTTCCTCGTAACCGGCATCTTCTCCACAATAACGGGACGAGAAAACACCGGGGCGTTTATCCAGTGCATCAACCTCTAATCCTGAATCATCTGCCATCACATACATTTTACAGAACCTGGCCAGTTCGAGCGCCTTCTTTATTGCATTCTCTTCGAATGTAAAACCATCTTCAATAACATCAGGGGGATTCTCAAAATCCTCTAAATCCAGCAGCGTTACAGGTATTCCGCTCAGAATATCCCTGATCTCCTCTCTCTTTTTGTAATTGTGAGTCCCAATTACAATTCTACTTACCTTCACGGCTATATTGCTCCATAAAATAGCATAGCCCGCCTGAATAATAGACAGGTTGCAGCATACTATGTAGGGGCGTACCCGCCTGTACCCATTCGGTCAGGTGGCAACCTGCCCGACTACGTCGTTCGGGCGGGTACGCCCCTACAGCCTTCTTTTATTATCACTAACCATCCAATACTTCTTTTTGTATCCTGGTTAATTCACTTATACCTTTCTTTGCCTGCCTAATCATTTGACTTAGCTCCTCCTCTGAGAATGTCCGCTTCTCCGCAGTACCCTGCAACTCTATATATTCACCCTTCCCCGTTAATACTATATTCATATCAACACTTGCCGAGACATCCTCCTCATAACAAAGATCCAGGACAGGCATACCATCCACTACTCCCACACTCACAGCCGCCACACTCCCCAAAAGCGGTTCACCTGTGATTTCACCATTATTCTTCAACCAGTTGACGGCATCAACTAACGCAACGTATGCGCCCGTAATAGCCGCAACCCGTGTCCCACCGTCAGCCTGAATCACATCACAATCTATCCATATTGTCCTTTCGCCAATTGCCGACAAATCAACAACGGCACGCAAGGACCTCCCTATCAACCTTTGAATTTCATGAGTACGACCGTCTACCTTGCCACGTGAGGATTCCCTTGAAACCCTCTTTGGTGTAGAGCCGGGTAGTAAAGAATATTCTGCTGTAACCCACCCCTGGCCGGTATTTCTTTTATGAGGCGGCACACTTTCGTCTACTGAAGCCGTACATATTACTCTTGTATCCCCAACTTGTATAAGAACAGAACCCTGTGCAAATTTTGTATAATTTCTTTCTATCAGGACAGGGCGCATTTCATCAGGTTTTCTTCCGTCTTTTCGCATTATAGACCTCTTTTGTTACTTCTATAGTTTAATCTTTTAAAAAAAGAGCACCCTGAAAAAAACTTCCTATTCTTGCTTACAAATGAGAAGCTTCAATAGAGCCTTCTGAACGTGTAATCTGTTTTCAGCTTGATCGTAAACAATGGAATGCTGACTATCTATAACGTCATCCGTAATCTCCTCACCCCGATGAGCCGGCAGACAATGCATCACTAAAGCATCCTTCTTTGCATGAGACATTAATTCATCATTAACCTGAAACCCTTTAAAATGATTACGCCTGGTCACGGCTTCTTTTTCCTTCCCCATACTAACCCATGTGTCTGTATAGATAACATCCGCATCTTCAACTGCTTCTTTTGGGTCTCTAAGTTGTTCAATGCAGGTTTTGTTGCTTTCTGCTATTTTTTTAACCTCTTCCAAGAACTCCGCGGATAATTCATAATTTTCAGGTGAAACTGCCTTATATGAGACATTCAGTTTCGCACATAAGAAGGCTAATGATCTGGCAACATTGTTTCCATCGCCAACATATACTAATTTAACATTGTCAAGGCTGCCTTTCTTTTCCTTTATTGTATACAAATCCGTAAGAGCCTGACATGGATGAGTATAATCTGAAAGCGCATTAATTACGGGTACGGAGGAGCTATTAGCAAGCTCAATAACCGTTTCATGAGCATAGGTTCTAATGGTAATACAATCCACATATCGTGATAAAACTTTTGCAACATCTTTTATTGATTCGCGTTCACCAAGATTTATGTCATGCTTGGTCAGGTATATCGCATGTCCCCCCATCTGTGTCATGGCAACTTCAAAGGAAACCCTCGTTCGCATCGAGCTTTTCTCAAAAATCATACCGAGCGTTTTACCGGCAAGACAATGGTCAGCCTCACCGCTTTTATAAGACTCCTTCATTTTGGCAGTTAACTCAAACAGCTCATCTATATCTTCAAGCCCGAGATCAGAGATTGAAACCAGATTTTTACACCGCATAATTTTTCCTATAATTATTTAGTTATTAATTAGACGGCCTTCAAAACGTCTTTTAAGATTCCCAGACCCTTATCTATATGTTCCTTTTTCACATTCAGTTGCGGCATAAACCTTATCACGCTATCATGAGTACAGTTCAACAGCAGCCCGGCATCCATACACTTTTTTACCGCCTCTGCTGCCGGAACCTTAAGCTCTATGCCTATCATCAAACCTATACCTCTGACTTCTTTAATAACATCAAGTTCATTTGCCATATCTGCCAGTTGCTCAAAAGCATAGTCACCCATCTTTGCCGCATTGTCCAATAAACCATCTGCTTCAATTGTTTCAAATACAGCAGCTGATGCGGCACAGGCAAGAGGATTACCTCCAAAAGTCGAAGCATGGCTGCCCGGCACAAGGCTCTTAGCTATTTCCTTCGTTGTCTCCATAGCGCCAACGGCAGTACCGTTTCCAAGTGCTTTAGCAAGCGTCATAATATCAGGCGTTATATCATAATGTTGATATGCGAAATACTTTCCTGTCCTTCCCATCCCACACTGAACTTCATCCAGAATCAGGAGAATATCATTTTCATCACAAATCTTCCTTAATCCTTTCATATATTCTTTGTCAGCCACATTAATTCCACCCTCTCCCTGAATAGGTTCAAGCATTATGCCGCAGGTCTTATCATCCACGGCATCTTCCACCTCACCGAGATTATTAAATGAAACATACGAAAAGCCTTCAACAAGGGGGGCGAAGCCACGATGATACTTTGGCTGTGCTGTAGCCGTTACGGTCGCAAGGGTTCTTCCATGAAAGGAATCTCTCATAGTAATAATCTTATATTTCCCTTTGGGAGAACAGTGAATCCTTGCCAGCTTTATGGCCGCCTCATTCGCCTCCGCCCCACTGTTACAAAAAAAGCATTGACCGTTAAAAGAATTTTCAGAAATATACTTTGCAAGGCGCCCCTGTGGTTCGGAATAAAAAGTATTAGGCACATGAACCAGCGTTGCCGCCTGGTCCCGTATCGCCTTTGTCACATTGGGGTGACAATGTCCCAGCGAACTGACAGCCCATCCGGAGAAAAGGTCCAGGTATCGTTTTCCGTCTTCATCCCACACATACACTCCTTCACCCTTAACAAGCACAATGGGGTTACGAGAGTAATTTGGAATTACGTAATTATCATAGTTTTCTATTACTTTGCTTTTCTTCATATCTAAATTCCCCTATGCGGATTTCCTGCGATGTGAGGAAACTGAAAAAAATGGAAGGGTTTAATTTTGTGTGCTCTTTTTGAAGTGGGTGAATATCAAAAAGACCAACTCTTAAAACACCCGATACTCTGCCGAAACAAAACTTACCTGGAAGTTTACTAAACTGTCTTTTAAAACTGCAGGTGACAACACTTGAATGCCATATTGGTTTTGCAAAAAATACCGTAAACACATTATCCTCACTTCCCCAATATGACTTAAACTATGATCTGAGTCCCTATCCCCTTGTCAGTAAATATCTCAAGCAACAGGGAATGGGGTATATTACCGTCAATAATATGGGCTTTTCTCACGCCATTCCTCAATGCTGATATACAAGCTTTTGCTTTCGGGAGCATGCCACCACTTATTATGTTACTCTCTATCAGCGCATTAACTTCATCCTCATGTAACGTAGACTTAAATGACTCAGGTTCAGACGGGTCAGTTGATATTCCATGAGTATTAGAAATAAATACTAATTTCTCAGCCTTTAATGAACTTGCAATAAAAGAGGCCACATTGTCAGCATTTACATTAAAATTTTCATCGCCGGCTCCTTCAGCAATTGGTGGTACAATTATAATATTGTCACTTTCGCACAAATTATCAAATCTTTCGCATTCTATCCCGGTTAGTTCACCCACATAGCCAAGGTCATTTGCCCCTGCCTTGTCTTCTCCGTCGTAGATAAGTTTCTTAGCTTTGATCGGACTCTTCTTTCTGTCCCACACACAAACGCCTTTTGCTCCCATTGCGTTTATTTGATTTATAATCAATTTGCCAATCTGGTTGATTAGCACGTCAATAACAATTTTCAGTGTCTCCTCGTCAGTTACACGGTATCCATGTATAAAAAGCGGTTTTTTCCCTCTTTTTTCCATCTCACTGCTTATATGCGGACCGCCGCCATAAACTATTATAGGCCTCATACCAATAGTCTTCATAAAAACTACATCTTGAAGTATACTTTTAAAGGTATTTATATTGACCATAGCGCTACCGCCAAACTTTACTACAACCACTTTACCCTTAAATGATTGTATATAGGGTAATGCTTCTATCAGCGCCCTGGATTTACGTATTGCTACTTCCATTGATATGTCCTTCTTATATTCTATCTTCAAACTTTTTGCCTCAATACCAGAAGTAAAAACTCCATTATACAAAATGTCTGAGATCTTGTTGTTTTTTGAAACTTTTCTTGTTACCTGCAAATTTGTATTTCTCTTAATAGCTTAATTTATAATAAATTACAACAAACTGTAAACTAAAATCCCGATTCAAAAATTATAGCTTTTAGTATATGTCTGTCAAGGCTAAATCATCATCTTGATCGACTTGATTCTATGACAATGACATATAGCTATTGCGAGTGCATCAGTAGCATCATACTTCTCCGGTACCTCGGATAAGGCCAGAATAACCTTCACCATTTCACTTACTTGTACCTTTTGAGCATTACCTGAACCAACAACTGCCCTCTTGACTACGGTAGGAGCATATTCAGCCATTGGTATCTTTGCAGCCGCCGCACACAAAATGGCTACTCCCCTGGCTTCACCAACCTTAATCGCTGATTTTACACTTTTACCATAAAACACTTCCTCTAATGCAATATTGTCCGGTTTATATTCTCCTATAACTATATTCAATCCATCGAAAATCAATTTAAGCCTGTCCGGAAAGGAATCCTTTCTCTTACCCTCAATTAAACCATGAGTTACGTGAAACAACTTACCCTTAATATCG
>Ga0156324_1159_pt1 | contig 18817 bp, 15 predicted proteins | sample RifCSPlowO2_12_FD_107972 | JGI IMG/M metagenome (GOLD analysis project Ga0156324, IMG submission 107972) | Planctomycetes bacterium RIFCSPLOWO2_12_FULL_40_19
TCAGAGTGTTAAAATAGATAAACCTTCCAAATGTGTTTTTCAAGAATGTATAACCGGCTTATTATCCTGGAATGGAGATCTCCATCTTTGTTGTATGACATCTTATCATGCAAATGGATTAACCAAATTTAATGCATTTGGGGAAAATAAACTCTTAGAAAGAATGAATTCTGGTAATTTTTATAAAATTACTAAAAGTGCCGGGCATCATGCATTTTGCAGAGATTGTGTTTTTGTTAATTATAAGTTGTTTGGTGAATATATAGACTTTAATAAACAATTTGAAAGGACATGGCGTTATTGGTGGGGAAAATATGGTAGAAATCCAAAGAGGTTCTGGGAGGCGTTTTCAAAGAAAACAAGAAACTTCAATAACTGATGGCTCATAACACCTTGCTCTTGTAATCAGGTACATTTATAGATAGTAAAAACTGAAAATAAAGATAGACGTGCATGAGATAGAAGACAAAGTCATTCAGGGGGTTATTGAGAATATTGGAAAGGCGAAATTGGAGTGGAAATAAATTTTGAAAGTTTTTATACGAAACAACCTCTTTTAATGAAATTTATTGTATGATGCGTGAACTTGATTTCTGGTTTAAATGTGATGCTGGCGACGTCATAGCGGGGACGATGGACATATTTTATTTGCCGATGCTATTTTTGAAGAAGTCTAACAAATGGTACAATCATGTTGTGACTGTCCTTAGTTTACACGAAACGGTTACGCATAATTCTGGGAGAATTCCATAACCACTTCAAGAACTAAGCAGTGTGTGTTGGTTACCGGTTCAAGCGGTCTCGTAGGGTCAGTGGCCGCGGGTTATTTTGATAAGTTGGGCTGGGAAGTACATGGGGTTGACAACAACATGCGCTCCGATTTTTTCGGTGCTGATGGTGATACAACCTGGAATCTGAACCGGCTAAAGGTCGCCTGCAAGGAATTTACGCATCACACAATTGACATAAGAGACCGCCAGTCAATTCTTAAATTGTGTGATGAAATTACTTTCGATTTGATTATTCATGCCGCAGCACAGCCATCCCATGATCTGGCAGCCCGCCGCCCATTTGACGATTTTGATGTGAACGCTGTTGGAACTATGAACCTGCTGGAGGCGGCACGATTGTACCGGCCAGAGGCGGTTTTCTGCTTTATAAGTACCAACAAGGTGTACGGCGATGTTCCAAACGAACTTCCTCTTCAGGAGCTGGAAACCCGCTGGGATTATGCCAGATACGAAGATTATAATGGTATTGATGAGACATGCCGCATTGACAATTGCAAGCATAGTATTTTTGGAGCATCAAAGGTTGCAGCCGATATCATGGTGCAGGAATTTGGACGGTATTTCGGTATGAAGACTGCTTGTTATCGTGGAGGCTGTCTTACCGGTTCGCAGCAAAGTGCAGCCGAACTTCATGGTTTTCTGGCTTATGTGATGCGTGCCGTTGCTGAGGGTCGGCAATACCGTATTTTTGGCTACAAAGGAAAACAGGTTCGCGACAACCTGCATGCATACGATGTTTGCCGGGCTATACATGAATTTTACCTGAACCCACGCTGTGGTGAAGTTTACAACCTTGGCGGCGGTCGTGAAAATTCTATTTCCGTGCTTGAAGCCATTGGTCGTTCCGAGCAAATTTTGGGTAAAAAATTGAATTATACTTATGTGGAGGATAACCGCATTGGCGACCATATCTGTTATATTTCCGATTTAACCAAGCTCAAGAGTCATTTTCCAAATTGGTCTGTTACAAAAAACCTTGACGACATTTTTGAGGATATAACCAGATTATATCGCAGATTGTAATTACCAACAACACAGTGGCAGATATTAAGAAGATACTCTTAGTAACTATGACACCCCCGGGTGATAGAAATGTAGGGGAAATAATACTCCGTGACTTGTGCGCACAGTTGCCAAGAAATAAGCTGGTTGTATTTACTGTAGCTCCAAATCCGCCTATGGAAGAACTCGTCTGGGACAGTGAATTTGCTTTTGCTCCTGATGAAAAAGCCTGGAGGATATTTCCAGGACGAGTGGGTTCACTTTTGAGCCATTTGCATCATAGATTCATTTTTAGACGTATAATCTCCAGCATAGTTGACAAGATTGTGCATTTTGGAAAAACCCACGGGGCAGAGGCTATCTGGATTACATTAAATTCAGTGACATTAATAAGTTTTGGGGCAGAACTGGCACGAAGACTTAATATTCCACAATTGGGACTGATATGGGACCCCCCGGATTATTTAGCCCGGCGATGCGGGCTCGACCGGCTCAGTCGGAAGTTACTGCAAAAATATTTTAGTGAAGCTATGCGTATTTCAGATCGGGTTGCGGTAGTATCTGAAGGGATGGTTGAAGAATACAGCCAGAGGTATGGATGCAACTGTGTTGTATTACGTCACGCACTGTACAATGCGACCTTGAAATCAGACGGCCTGACACCTGGTAATAGAAAAAATAACCCATTGCGTATCGGTTTTGCGGGAACGTTATATGACATGGGTCAGTTTAACATGCTATTGGAGGCGTTGAATTTATGTGGATGGAAGATTGGAGATCGGCCAATTTTTATACGCATGATCGGAAACTGGTTCCGTTTCAACGGCATGAGTTTTCCTTGCAATATCGAGTTGATGGGGTGGCGAAGTACAGATGAAACATCACATTTGTTATCGGAGTGTGATTTGAATTTCCTACCTATTCCTTTTAGCGAAGAATGGCAAGATTTAGCGGTATTATGTTTCCCCACTAAGTTGAGCACATACCTTGCATCAGGGAGGCCTGTTTTCGTTTACGGCCCTGATTATGCTTCGTCCACAAAATTTTGTAAACAGACGGGTATTGGTATAACTTGTTCATCGCAAAACCCGGGGCAGATTCTCAAGGTGGTAAGCAGTTTTTTATGTGATCAGGAACGATATCATCAAGCCCAGTCAAATGTATTTCAAGTAAGAGAAGATTATTTCAGCGTATGTGTAATGAAACGACAGTTTGCCAGATTCCTCGGTGTCGATGAATCAGTTTTGAATAAATCTTGCTAATGAGTGACAGACTGAAAGTCGCTATTGTACACGCTTCCGACGTTGGAAGCGGCGCTGAGCGCTGTGTTATTTCTCTCCATAAATGCCTGCTCAACAAAGGCCACAAATCTACGCTGTATGTTGGTGAAAAAAATACTGACATCCGGGATGTAGTACAGATCCCATACCAACGCGGTATTCCAGGTTCCAGGCGACTCGCACGCTGGGTTGAGCGGAGTACTGGCCGGCAGGATATCTACAACCCAAGTTTTAGAAATCTTAAAAATCTGATCCCGTCTGATACAGATGTAGTGCATTTTAACAGTTTGTGGGGTACGAACGGTTATGCAGATCTGGCGGCCCTGCCGGACATAACAAGAAATATTTCCGGTGTGATTACCGAACATCAGAATTGGCTCTTAACGGGACACTGTGCATGTTTTCATGATTGCGAGAGATGGAAATCGGGATGCGGAAATTGCCCTGATTTGACAATTCCACCTGCTATTCCAAAAGACGGCACAAGGAAAAATTGGAAACGAAAAAGAAATATTATTCAAAAATCAGATATTGTTTTAGTCACGGTCTCAGACTGGCTTAAGAAAAAGTCCGGGGAAAGTCCTATATGGGATAATAAAAGAATTTTGCGAATTTACAATGGAATAGACTTGCAGATTTTTCATCCGGTATCAGATGAAACACGCCTGAGATTAAAGAAAAGGTTGGGAATTCCTGAAAACAAGATAGCGATATTACTGACTGGGCAGACTCTGGGAGGCTTCAAGGAAGGCGGTGGCATTGCCACACAGGGATATGATGTGATAAACAAACTGATTGCTGCTTATCAGATTGTTCCGGTTTTAGTCGGGAGGGTTTCTAAGGAGGCACAATCATTAATCAATGGCCTATCAGTAGCAATTCCATTTCAGAAAGATCCTGAAGATATGGCCGGATGTTATCAGGCCGTTGATATCACCCTGGTTACTTCGGTTGTGGAGGCTTTCGGCAGGATTGCTGCTGAATCGCAGGCATGTGGTATCCCTGTAGTTTCATTTGACACAGGCGGTTTAGCTGAAGTAGTTTTAAACGAGGTAGGAGGTCTCTCTGTAAAAAAGGGTGACACTGAAGGGCTGATTGCAGCTTTGAAAAGAATGATCGAAGATGAAAATTTGCGCCGACGACTGGGAGAACAAGGTGTCAGATATGTAGTTGAAAATTTCGAAGAAGGACTTATCGCCGATCAATATATAGAACTTTTCTTTGAGCGAATTGAGAATAGACTTAGGGAGAAGATGAGTTGAAGGTTGATGATTGAAATCTGAGGTCAGAAGTCCGAAGCCGGCGAACTGAAACTGGAGGTGGGAGGGCTTATGATATGAAAATTGAATCTGCCAAAGATTTGCGAGTCTGTCTTATGAATATATCCTTATCCTTCATTATTTGAAAATGATATACTTGTCTGCAATTTTACTGCTTTTGACTGCATTTCTGGTAATAAGATTGTTTAATCTTAACAACGGCATGTTATCTGTTGCAGCAGCAGTTGTTATAATCCTCGTCCTGCTCGTTTTGATCCCCCAAATTTTAAGTCTCTTTAATATGATCGACAAATTACCTTATTTGTCGGTTCAATTTATAGTGCTGGCAATTGTCGCAGTTGTATATTACAAAATTGGCAGAAAAGAAATTCATGCACGATCTTTTACTACTGAGTATAGCAAAGGTAATTGTTTTTCGACATTTTCCTGTCTGTCTGGATTAGAAAAAATTTCAATTTTTCTGATATTGGCAGTAATGTGTTTTTATTTTTTTTCTCAATCACTGCAATATCTGGCTTACAGAAGGTTAACTTTTGATGCGGTGATTTATCATCTTCCAAGGGTTGTCCACTGGATACAAAATAATAATCTGGACCGCTATACAACTCATAACATCCGACAAACAGTTTTTTCCTGGAACTACGAACTGGTTGTTTTGTGGTTTAAACTTTTTGGAGCTCATATCTCATATGTTTTCATTATAAACGTGACTGCATTCATTACAGCTATGCTGGCAGGGATCGAGTACTGCAGACAAAACGGAATGAATCGGGTTTCTGCATGCATACCGGTTGCAGTCGCATTCTGTATGCCGTTCATTTTGAGCACAATTTTCTTTGAAAAAAACGACATGTTTTTTTCCTCGTTATTATTCATCTCTTTCTGCTTTCTTTCCGCCGGCATTCAGCAAAACGAAAAAAACAGGTTAAATTATATTCTTCTGGCAATAATCTGCTTTTGCCTTTCAATTGGGACAAAAATCATGGGATTATCAATTTTGCCTGTCTATGTGTTAATAATATATTTTTTAATAAGAAATCAAAAGCTGGTATATAGAGATCTGTCAGTAATCCTAATAGCCTTTTTTATTTCTTTTCTGTTTATTGGTCCGGGGATTACTTTTATTTTTAATTATATTGAATACAATAGTATTTCCGGGCCGGAATATCTCAAAACTGTTGCCACTGTAACACCAGAGTGGACTGTTTTTTTTACAAATTTTATTAGAAACGGCGTAGGCCTTTTTTTATTGCCCGGTCCGGAAATAATTTATGAATTAATACTACCGGCAATAGAAAAAGTACTTCAATCCCTGGGCTATGTATCAGCCATGCAAGGTGAACTTCCCGGAAGGTTTCCAGGAGCTTATACAGGGTTATTAACTGCAGGAGAACATTTCTTTGAAAGTGGATTGTTTGGAATGGGTTGGGTGTTTATAATTCCATTTGCAATCTTCTATATTAGAGATAAACAAGAACTGAATGAGAGATCTTATGTTAATTTGGCATGTATTGTTTGCGGAGTCTTTTTCTTTATATTTATGAACATGGTAATTAGATGGAATGATTGTATTTTTCGAATGCTTCTTCCTGTTTCATTCTTTCTTCTTCCTGTTTCATTCTTTCTTCTGCCTGTTTATATGTATGGTTATAAGTATTTAAAAAAGTATAAAATCGGACGATCTGTTGTTCTGGGGTTTGCGATTATCTTGACTATAAGTATCATGAAAATGATTTCTCCCATATATTTTCTGAAAAATTCATACTTGATGACTAAAATGGTGTTTGATGAAAGTCTGTCTATCGGCTACCCTCCTTTATATCAAAATTTTATGGATATCGAAAAACGGTTACCGCCGAATGCTACCATTGGCGTTATTCTCAGTCAGGGAGACCCTGAATATTGCCTTTATGACAATGAAATGACAAAAAAAGTGATTTCAATTGAAGGATTTCTCGATGAAGACAAAAATGACTTTATGAACAGGCTTTCGATGTATGATTGCGATTATTTTTTGATTAAATTGATGGGTTCTCAATGGTTTTCTAACAGGGAATATGATGTTCCACGGGGTTTTGTCACACCACAAAAAAGCTGGGATGTCAGTTTTCTGGAAGATGAAGATTTCAACTTTACTGAATGGGGAATACGCAGGCTGGGCTTGTATTCTTTTATTGATGACAAAGGCAACTCCTACAAATATTTGTTATTGCAGAACAATGACGTACAATTGATTAATGCGGATTTCAGCAATCGTTCCGGCTTATAATGTTGCTAAATATCTGCCGAGGGCAGTCCGGTCACTCATTAAAACAGGATATCATGATCTGGAAATTGTAATCGTTGAAGACGGTTCCGAAGATGGTACTTTTAAGATTACTGAAGAACTGTGCAGACAATATCACGATTCTGTCGTAGTATATCAACATCCGAAAGGAGCCAATCTCGGTGTATCTGCCAGCCGTAACCTGGGAATTCTAAAGAGCACTGGTGCACTTATTTGTTTTCTTGATGCAGATGACGTTGTATACCCGAACCGTTTCGAAGTGTCTGCAGCCCTGCTGGAATCGAACCCTGATGTCGATGCTGTATACGAAACTGTTTTAATGGTATTTGACGATGATTCCGGTAAAGATACAATGGCAGAGTGGGGGAAAACGTTCGGACTTTCCCGCAAGGTTCCTCCTTCAGTATTACTTACAGAGCTACTGCGCGGCAGGACATGGCATACGAGTGGGATTTTGTGCAGGCGAACACTATTTGATAAGACCGGACTTTTCAACACGAAGTTCTGTATTGCCGAGGACTGCAATCTGTGGTTTAAGATGGCCTGTGTAGGGAAGATTATTCCAGGTGATATGACAAGGCCAGTGAGTGGGTATCATCGGCATGGTACGAACACATATCTTATGAGTATTGATCGTAAGCCTGATATGGTCAGAGCCATGGCGGATGCATACTGCTGGGCGCAAAGGAAGAGGCTTTCCGGCAGAGTACTTAATGTGCTCATTAAGGAAACACGTTCCTATATTTCAAACAGCGTGGCAATTGCACTGCAGGCAAACCGCATGGACCTGGCATGGAAGATTATCAAAGCGGCGCTGAAGGATGGTGATTTGATAATCTTTGCTAACCTGCGGCTGATACAGACTATCGCATGGCTGTGTAGGAAAACCATTCATAATTAGAAATATAGAATAAGGAACTTTGAACGTCGAATAATGAATTCAGCAAAAAAGTATGATTTAGAAGATAGATTAATAGAATTTGCTATAAGAATCATAGAACTTGTTGAGGAATTACCCAAAACCAGAGCCGGCAATCACAAAGGCACGACAAGATAATCAAAGAATGTAATGAGTTGATTTCGATCTTTGTATCAAGTATTCGGACTGCACAAAAACCGAAGGAAAGAGTAAAAAAAGATAATAATGGGTAGAATTCAATATTCATTATTCGGTGTTCGGTATTCGTAATTAGGGAAAACAAATCGGGTTAGAATTTTATACGTTATTACATCAGAACATGTTCTTTTCACTTATCTCTTTGCTTGAACTCGCACTGTTGGTCACTGGTATCATGCTGTTATTCCATCGATGGGGGTACAGCATTGCTCATGCCTTGTCCATGGCGATTGTCGTTGCCTTGTTGGTACTTTCGTTGACCTTCCAGACCGCTTTCCTGCTGGGAATTCCTGGATTATCCTTCCCGGTTGAGGGAGTGTTGTCTATTGGCGCTCTTGTGTTGATTTTCAGAGAGCATTGTCGGCTGACCGGAATCTGTATATCTTTATTTCGGTTCATGCGTTGCCGTAGTGTGATGAGTGTCGTTGTGGTTTTATGCATTGCCTATTTGGGACTGCAAGCTTTCATGCTCCCTGAAGGTAATTACGACTGCATGCGATACAATTTGACACGCGTACTGTTATTTCAGCAGGAACGCAGCATGCTTCTCACAAATGTTACAGAGTATCATCAGGCCGTTTTTCCAGTCGGTGGGGATATCCTTTCACACCTGTTTCTTCGTTATTATACGGACTATGGCCTTGCAACGATAAGTTTCCTTGCCTTCTTGAGCATCGGTTTCGGCTCGTATGCTCTATCTCGGAATCATGCATCTTCACACGTTGCATGGACAGTAATGTTGATTGTCATCAGTTTCCCTTTGTTAGTTAGGCAGGCAACCGGAACAAAGCCGGATATTTTAGCCACATCCGTAGTAATTCTGTGTTTCTTGTGTGCAGAACGACTATTGCACCGTCCAAATTTACGTGATGGATTATTGGTGGTACTCGGATTGGGTTTTGGCATGTCAATTAAGACAACCTTTCTGGCGTTCCTGTTACCATTCGTCCTGGTGTTTGCATGTCTATTTATAAAACGGCATGGACTGGGGCCGATTTTTCAGATACTGAAGCGAAGTTGGTTGCCAATCATCTTTGTAGTTCCGATGGTTCTGGTTTTTTCCCAGATATGGCTTTTTCTGCACAACCATAATCATTGGGGGCACTGGGCGGGACCGACAGGATTTGTTAATTTTCATAGGAATCAGGACGGTTTGGGAGGTGCAGTGGCTAATCTTGTCCGTTATGGAATGCAGAGCCTGCATCTGATGACACCGGCGGACGTTCTATCAGAGTGGCTGAGTGGGGAAAAGATTAGCGATCTGCTCGAAAGAGCTTATGAACTGGTATTGTATCCCGTGATAGGGGACACTGGAGCATTATGGTCTCATAAGATAGAGCCTTTTGAGTTGAGTGATCAAAGCTGGGGAGATAGTGAAAATGCTGCGTGGTTCGGGCCCTTTGGCTTTTTGTTTGTGATACCTGCACTGGTTTATACATTGATGTGCGGATCAGCTTATTTACGGATGGTTAGTATTGTGTTGGTAGTTTACGCTGTCGTTCTGAGTTGGCAGTTTCCGTGGACGCCGTGGAACTGTCGATTTTTCGTGCCTGTCTTCGCCGGAGGAGCCGGTTGCCTCGGGCATTGGCTGACACGATGGCAGACTAGCTGGAGGTTAAAGTCAATGCAGATAGTGGCGTTGTCAATATTAGTTTACTGTTGCGCTATCAACCAGGATAAACCTTTGCTGGGGTTAAGGCCCTTGATGCAAGGTGTTCGGCAATTTACACACGTACCGGGACTTATTGAACAGAGTATCTGGGTCCAAACCGACTGGGGAAGAGACAGGCATTATTACGCGAGAAGATACTATGGAAACAATCGGGTTAAAGAGTTCATACAGGTAGTGAAGCCGAATGCAAGGGTAGCAGTAGTGTCGCAGCATCACGGATGGCTCTTTCATTACCTGTTGTACCGCCCGGATGTTAATTTTATTCCGTTACACGTGAAAGACTCTACTGGTAAGGCATTGAGTACCGATATGCTAGAGGGGTTTGACTACTTGTTATGTATTAACCTGGCATGTGACGAGTTTTTTATCCCCGAGAAGCATGAGTTACTTCTGGAGTACAAACCGGATAAACAAATATGGGAAGTTCCGCTGGGGGAGTACGTAAGTCCTGGAGGGTTAATCCGGTTATAATCAGTCATTTTGCTTTGGCGTTAAATAGTCTGCCTGGATGACCTGGCAGGATGTGGTGTGCAGGAAGTTGGCAACTAACATTATAAAAGTACTAAATAATGAAACATTCCGAGACTCCTGATCATAAACCAATAAAATATTATTAATAGAGTATATGAAAAAATATGAAATAGCATTGTTGTGTATTGCCGGTGGATTACTTTTAACCTTTCTGTTTGGTCGCCATGAATGGAAACATATTGAAATAAACCCTGACAGCAGGATGTACCATTTACTTGCCGTTAATATGCTGCAGGGTAAAGGTTACTATTTGGTTCCGGTTGGCTCTATTGAGGATTATGATACACAGACGATTGAAAGATTCTCAATAAAGGATACCGAAGTGATGGATACCGAAGTGATAGGTAAGCCCTTTATGGCTCGCTCACCGGGATACCCTCTCTTTCTTTCGTTAATTTACTTGATCCATGGAGTAAATGTTGATGTTGTGCTTTCATATCAAATTTTTCTAGTTGGCCTCGTAGGCACACTTATGATACTTACTGGCTGGTTAATGTGGGGAAAGTTTGGTGCGATAATGGCTCTGATTGCTGTTTTAGTATTCGGCATGAATCGGGATGTTGCATATCCGGTCTCGCAACTTTTAACCGAGTGCCTTGCGATGTTCTTTCTGACAGCCGCGGCTACTTCAGCCGCATGGGCAAAAAAGGGGGGGGGCTGGAAGCGAGAGTTGCTAGTTAGTCTGATAATGTCTCTTGCAATATTAACAAGACCTGCCCTGGTTTATGTAGGACTTGTATATGGGGTTATCCTGATTTTTCAGTCGATTCGCACTTCATGGGGAAAAATATTTGCATTTGCCGGTCCATGCACAATTATACTTCTGGCATGGAGTGTTTATGCCTCTTTAGAATCCGGCCATATCATATTAATAAGCTCTAACGGTATTGATAATCTTTTTGCCGGACTTGACCCTGTCGGTACCGCTGAAAAACTCGGTCTTAAATCACCTGAACTTAATGTTAAGTCCCTTCAACATTTTTGGGAGTGTTTTCCAGGTGGAATTGGATTGCATAACGACTCTGTTTTAAGACTATTGGCCGATATTCCTAATCGTTTGAGTGAAGTTATTTTAATTACAGTAATCAAATTGAAAGCAGGAACGGACTATTTACTAAGATCACTTCTTGCATGTATCCTGCTGGGTTTTGCATTAACAGGCAGTATTTTATGGCGTGATTACAGCCTCGAAGGCAAGAAAGAAAACGTGATGATTGAAGTAATACCACGTGGCCTGATACGTTCACACAGATGGATAGAGAGGTTTTTCCTGATGGCGGCCTTTCTTCTTGTTATAATTGCCCTTGGTTTCAGTACTACAATTATCCAGGCATTTTTTTGGATTTTGCCGGCATTGTCGCCTTTTTTCAGGCTTGAATTAAGATTTAGAGAAATTTTAAATGAAGGAATGGATTCTGCCTGGCCGCACTGGATTCTAAGCTGGTATTGGGGGTATTTCCTTATGACCATGATTGCCTTTGGTATTCCCAGATTTATGCGGCCCTTTCTACCTGTTTTCTACCTTTGCGCATCCATGGCCATTCCCATGCTTGTTATGGCACTTATGGGTCTGAGGAATGGTGCGCTTAAACAGAAATGAAGCATCCATTTGAACTTGTTCTAAATGAGATTTAAAATGGGAAACGTAAATACTTATACAAAAGACTTAGCTAAAGAAAAATATAGTCAAGAGCGTATTACACATTGGGATAAAATAGCTTATGACATGGATTCCAAAAGAGGATTTAGCAAATCATATCATAAACGTATCGAGGATATTTATAAATTTCTAATACCACCTGGTTTAAGGGTTCTTGAGATTGGCTGCGGACAGGGAGACCTGCTTGCTGCAGTCAAACCGGCTGTCGGAATTGGAGCTGATTTCTCTAAAGAAATGGTACGTCGTGCCAAAAAGTGTTACCCTGGATTTCAATTTGTAAATACTGATGCTCAAGAGATCGGCAATTTATTAAAAGAAACATTTGATATCATTATTCTTTCCGACCTCGTCAATGATCTGTGGGACGTCCGGAATGTATTAAAAGAGTTAAAGAAAATTTCTACTCAACGTACGCGCTTGATATTTAACTTCTTCAGTAATTTATGGGAATATCCATTGAGGGCTGTACGGAGGTTAGGGCTTGCACCGCCGCTAAAGCCTCAAAATTGGCTGACGGTTGAAGACATGAAGAACTTTTGCTGCCTGGCTGATATGGAAGTAATTTCCTGTTGGGATGAGATACTTCTGCCTTTACATATACCTGTTCTCAGTAACCTGGCAAATTGTTATCTTGTAAAAATATGGCCATGGAAATTTGGTGCATTAACACATTTTCTAATTGCACGTCCACTTCCGCAGCAACATCAGATTTGCAGAAAACCCATGGTTTCTGTGATTATTCCAGCGCGCAACGAAGCCGACAATATCAATGACATTTTATCACGCGTACCCGGGATGGGTAGTGGGACAGAGTTAATTTTTGTAGAGGGGAATTCAACAGACGATACATATACTGTTATCGAGCAAGCCATTAAAGAACATCCTGTAAAGAATTGCAAATTGCTTAAGCAGAAAGGCGTGGGCAAAGGAGATGCTGTAAAGCTGGGTTTTGCCGAAGCAAGCGGAGAAGTGTTTATAATCTTAGATGCAGACATTACTGTTCCTCCCGAGTACCTTCCTGATTTTGTAGAAGTGCTTACTTCCAATAAGGCTGAGTTTGTCAATGGCGTGCGCCTTGTCTATCCTATGGAAACGAATGCAATGTACTTCATTAACCTGGTGGGCAATAAATTCTTTAGCCTGGCTTTTTCCTGGCTACTGAGGCAGTCCATCAAGGATACCTTATGTGGTACCAAAGCACTCTGGAAGTCTGACTATGAGCTGATTGCAGCGAATCGCTCTTATTTTGGAGATTTTGATCCGTTTGGAGATTTTGACCTCTTGTTTGGCGCCGCCAAATTGAACCTTAAGATAGTAGACTTGCCAATAAGATATAGAGAGCGTACATACGGAACTACTAATATCAGTCGCTGGAAGCATGGTTTGCTGTTGTTGAAGATGGTTATCTTTGCCGCAAGGCGTATTAAGTTTGTGTAGGTACCAGAGTTAATGATATTTCGCAAATGGTTGACACACTCAATAGATAATGCAGGAGATATTAATAATCTGGAAACAATTCTGTTGCATCGGCATCTCATTGAAAAAAAACATTTTTTGAAACTAATCTATGAGGACTGGTACACCATAGTTTCAGATGCAATTCCCAATTTTGACGGTCCTGTATTGGAGTTGGGCTCAGGCGCTGGATTTATGAAAAAGTTTGTTCCGAATTTAATCACATCGGATGTCTTTCATCATCCATTTGTAGACATAACAGTAAACGGATGTCAACTTCCATTTGCCGATAAATCATTACGGGCCATTGTGATGACAGATGTGTTACACCACATACCTTGTTGTAAGAGTTTTTTCTCTGAAGCTACACGGTGTGTTAAACCAAAAGGTGTTGTAATAATGATAGAGCCTTGGGTCACGAAGTGGTCACGTTTTGTATATTCTGCGTTTCATCACGAACCATTCCTTCCGGACACAAAAGAATGGGAGTTCTCAGGCAATGATTCATTTAAATCTGCTAATGGAGCGTTGCCCTGGATAATCTTTGAGAGGGACCGAGTCTGTTTTGAACTTGAATTTCCGGAATGGCAAATTGAAACGATTCGTTTAATTATGCCATTCCGCTATCTTATATCGGGAGGGCTTTCATTTCGCTGTCTGATGCCTGCACAAACATATGTTCTATGGAAATTAATTGAAACCGCTTTAAAGCCCTGGGCTAAATACCTTGCCATGTTTGCACATATTACTTTGAGACGGACAGATACAGACAAATAACACAAAGATCAATATAGGGAAATGTTATGAAAGAGACATTGCATTCTGTCATTACAACGATACAAGAACCCACCAGAGCTACTCGAAGCCTGGCTTCTCAACTTAATGCAAATGGTTATGGGATGATCATTGTCGGTGATCAAAAGGGGCCTAAGATTTATGACCTCGATGGCGTGATGTTTTTGTCACTACAAGATCAATTTGAATCGAGGTTTGACATTGCCCGGAGATTGCCGGTTAACCATTATGCCCGCAAAAACATCGGGTACTTACATGCAATTGCTCAAGGTGCAAGTTGTATTTATGAAACAGATGATGACAATACGCCTCTGGTCGGTTGGGATCCACGTTCAAAGAAATTAAACGTTAAAGTAGTCGAGGATAAGAGGCAGTGGGCAAATGTCTATAGTTTGTTTTCGAGTAAACGTATCTGGCCCCGGGGGTTTCCCCTTGATTGCATTACCGACTCATTCACCATGCCTATAAAAGTTTCTGAAAAGTCTGAAACTGTGTCAGCACCTATACAGCAGGGGTTGGCGGATAACTCCCCTGATGTGGATGCCGTATGGAGATTAGTTCTTGATCAACCTTTTGAATTTGATCCGGGCCCCAGTGTTATGCTGCCGGAAGGTGTATGGTGTCCGTTTAACAGCCAGAGCACATGGTGGTGGCCGGACGCATATCCATTAATGTATCTGCCCAGTTACTGTTCTTTCCGTATGACCGACATCTGGCGAAGCTTCATTGCGCAGAGATGTTTATGGGAGATGGATTTTGGTATTGTTTTTCACGCACCCGAAGTTATTCAGGAACGAAATGAACACAATTTAATGCGGGATTTTGAAGACGAGATTCCGGGTTATACCCTAAACAAAAAGATAGTGGAAGTACTTGAAGGGCTGACTCTCGATAAAGGGATGGCAAATGTCGGAAATAATCTGCTGAAATGCTATGAAACTTTGGTGAAAGAAGGGATTTTTCCTGAAAAGGAGCTTGTGCTTGTTGAGACCTGGCTTGAGGATTTGGGGAAGGTTTCTGTGGTCTGAAGTCGGAGGACAGAGATCAGAGGGCAGAAGTCCCTTGCTTGTGATGGCGTTACCGGGTCTGAAACAGGGGATGCTTAAACTTGGCAAGAGAGGGTATTTGAAATTCATAAGTGATTGTTAGGTGTATTGATATCTCTAAACCTTGATATGAAAGAATAGTAAATGAAAGTACTGCTCGTAAAACCTTTTGGTATCGCGGATGAGATCATTCCTCCCGTCTCACTCGGTTTATTAGCCACACATATAAGAGATTACCACAGCGTAAAGATCCTGGATGCCTTGAAAGAAGGGTTGAATGGCACCGCTGTCGCTAAAATGGTTAAAAGGGAGGATATTGATGTTGTAGGTTTCCAGATATGGACAAAAGATATTCACAATGTCAGAGAAATATCAAATATCATAAAATCTCTAAGGCCGGATACGAAGATAATTGTTGGCGGTATCCATCCAACGGTGTCTCCGGAAGGGACGATGAGATTCTTTGATAAATCTATAGATTTTGCCTACCAGGGAGAAGGGGAGATTGGCTTTAAGTTGTTTCTGGATGCCATTGAATCAGATGAAGGGCCGGTTGCCATGAAAAAAGTACCCGGCCTTGTATGGAAGGACGGTCATGACATTAAGGTCAATAATAACAAATTGAATGAAAACCTTGATTCCCTCGGGTTTCCGGCGTGGGATATGATGCCTCCGTCAACTTACCCTAAAGCTCCCCATGGGGCATTTTATCGGAATTTTCCCATAGCGCCTATTATTGTAACACGCGGATGTCCGTTTCCGTGCACATATTGTTCTGCCAATATATTATCTGACGGGAAATTAAGGTCAAGATCTGTTGAGCACGTCATTGAAGAATTAAAGATGCTCTATCATAAATTCGGTGTCAGGGAGTTTCAGATTGAGGATGATAACTTTACATTAAACAGAAAGTATGTTTATCAATTTTGTGAGAGACTATTATCTGAGAATTTGAATCTGACATGGAGCTTCCCCAATGGGATCCGGCTTGATACGATTGACCGTAAGCTCCTTAAGCTTATGAAAAGGGCCGGTTGTTATGCGTTAAATTTCGGAATTGAATCCGGTTCTCAAAGAATACTGAATATGATAAAGAAAAAACTTACGTTGGAACAAATTACTGAAGAGTTGACTTTAGTTCATGAGGAAGGTTATGAGATAGGGGGGTTTTTTATATTAGGGTTTCCCACTGAAACAAGAGAGGAGATTGAAGATACAATACGATTTGCATGCACATTACCTCTTGACCGGATTGCCGTAAGTTACTTCCAGCCTTTTCCGAAAACACACCTTTACCAGGAACTGATAGAAAAAGGCGAGATTAATGAGGATTGGGTTAACCAGCAGAGTTTGTCTCTTCAATGTCTATCTTATGTGCCTCAAACCATTACAGCCATAGAGCTCAGGCAATTTAGGACAAAGATGCTTAAGCGGTTCTATTTTCGCGTTAAACCCTTTTTGAAAATGTTAAGTCAGTTTCGGTCCCCAAGTCATTCTTACTACATTATAAAGAGGAGTATAAGGTGGTTAAAAGTATAGATGTTAGTGAATGTGGTCTTTTAGATGGTTTTCTATCCAGAAAGAGGGCAAAAAGAGTTAACAAATTAATACCTCATTCTCATAGATCTGGAAAGATTTTAGATATAGGCTGCGGGATGTATCCGTACTTTCTTCTCAATACGGATTTTTCAGAGAAACATGGGTTGGACAGGGTTATTGTGCCCAATGCTAGTGCATTTAGTGAAAAATTATGCATTAAAGATTATGACCTTGAAAAGGAACTGACAATACCTTATGCAGATAATTCTTTTGACGTGCTAACAATGCTTGCTGTTTTTGAACATTTCGACAAAGAAAAGTTAATACTAATATTAAGAGAAGTTAAAAGAGTTTTAAAACCTGGTGGAGTGTTTATTTTAACAGTACCTGCAGGCTGGACTGATAAATTATTAACAATAATGGCAAAGTTTAAACTTGTAAGTGCCAGTCTATTTAACGAACATAAAGATACTTATACTCACAAAAAAATAGTATCTTTACTTCAAACAGCAGGATTTCAAAAAGAAAAGATGCATTTTGGGTATTTTGAGATTTTCATGAATTTATGGGTTAAGGTAACTAAGTAATTTGAAAGCTTCTTTAAAAACAGAGAATAAAGAAAGAATTTTTAAAGATCAGACCCTGTTATTTGATCTCAGGCTTCGGATTTAATGGAGGAAAGCGCTTGTGAATTCATGGAAAGTTCCCTTGAGAGTTTTGAAAAGAATACTTAGCAAGCCTTTTTTTGCCCTTTTTCGAAGATATGTATTTGATGTTCAATATGATGATAAATTGGCAAACATTATAGCTCCTGCTATAAAAAAATTTGCTGACAAAAAATATTTTGAGCTATGGCAAAAAAATGGTGTTCACATAACTCCAAACCATTTTTATCAGCCGATACCTGACACCAGAGAATTGCCTGAAACCCTGTGGGGAAAAGATAAGGAGTGTTATGGCATAGACTTTCAAGAGCAAAAGCAGTTATCATTTCTAAATGATATTATTCCCAAATACCTTAAAGAATGCAAATTTCCCAAGCAACCGCCTTGTAATTCCCACGAATTCTATTTGGGAAATGGAACGTTTGAAGCCGTAGACGCAGAGGTTCTGCATTGTTTTATCCGTCACTTTAAACCAGGACATATTATAGAAATAGGCGTGGGCTTTTCAACGTTGATCCTGGCAAGCGCTTCACGGCTTAACGCTAATGAAGGGATAAATACTCAATTAAGAATAATCGATCCCTATCCAAATAGCACCTTAGTAGATGGCAGGCACGGTATAGACGATATAGTTATATCTAAAGTGGAGAGTCTGTCCCCTGAATATTTTGATGTATTGAATGAAAATGATATTTTATTCATTGACTCCAGTCATGTTGTGAAAATCGGGGGGGATGTTAACTATAACTTTTTCAAAATATTGCCGCGTCTCAAGCCAGGGGTTATTATCCATTTTCATGATATTTACCTGCCGGAGGAATACCCCCGGGATTTGGCATTCCAACATCGCTGGTTCTGGAGTGAACAATATTTACTTCACGCCTTCCTGATGCACAATAGCGACTACGAAGTATTGTTTGCTGGCAATTATATGAGGACTTTCCATCAGGGGGTTTTAGCTTCTATTATTGATAGTTATGAGTATGGGAAAACTATTCCTGCAAGTTTCTGGATAAGAAAAATCAGATGATACCAAAAATATGAATAAGTTAGCATCCTTAATATGCATAAAGAATTAAATTTATGTATAGGAAATTCAATATTGCCTTATGTCATTCCCATGAAACCTGTCCTCGACCCAGATCGGGGAATGGGAATCTAATTGTCCTTGTAATGATAATTCTAGATTCCCGCTCAACAGATTGCCAGCCCGATACTCATTCTGGCGGGCGGGAATGACAGAGAATGGTTAAGTCGTGCTTCGACAAGCTCAGCATAGTGAGTTTATCGAACTATTGGGTTTTTGCCTTTTAAAACCCAACCTAATTTATAAAGGGTTAAAGGTTGAAGTCTGATGTCAGATTTCTGTCTTCAGACCTCTGGCGTCAGGTTTTGTATTCAATGAAAGAAGAGGTGGATTAATGCAAAAGAAACAGTTATGGTTCATTCTTTTAATCGCTGCGATTCTAATTGGCGGTTGTCTCTTAAGATTAAGAGGAGTAACTGATGAAACCCGTATAACGTGGGACGAACACAGACCTGACATTGAGACGTTATTCGAACGTCCTGTATCTTTCATGATATACGAGCTGGAACATAGCTTGGGACGTCCTGGTTTGAACCTCCTCAGTCTTGAGATGGGGGAGACATAAACGTAATGTTGCGGATTTGATAAGCATGTTATTTAATTCATTAGA
>Ga0156324_1161_pt1 | contig 18642 bp, 16 predicted proteins | sample RifCSPlowO2_12_FD_107972 | JGI IMG/M metagenome (GOLD analysis project Ga0156324, IMG submission 107972) | Planctomycetes bacterium RIFCSPLOWO2_12_FULL_40_19
GTGTAAAAAGTGACGAGGCATATGTGCGGGAAGTGCTTGGCGATATGGCAAGCAGTCAGAATCTCGTTGTTATAAACGATGAAGCGCATCACGCCTGGCGGGTAAATGTATCGGCTGAAGGAAAATATATTCGTCAAAGAGACTTAAAAGATAGCGCTGAAGAAGCAACGATTTGGGTTGGTGGACTTGACCGTATTCATAAAGCGCGCGGAATTTTGAACTGTTTTGATTTCTCAGCTACTCCATTTGCTCCTTCCGGGAAAAGAACCGAAGAAGAGGCATTATTTGGTTGGATCGTGAGCGATTTTGGTTTGAATGATTCCATTGAAGCAGGACTCGTTAAAACACCGCGTGTTGTTATTCGTGATGACGGACGCATTAACGTTAAGGATTATAAATCACGCCTTTATCATATTTATATGGATGAGGAAGTGAGAGACGATATTAACCGTAAGGCTGAAGCTTCAGACCCTTTGCCCGACTTGATACGAAATGCGTATTATCTTTTAGGTAAGGATTGGCTCGAAACAAAGGAAAAGTGGGAGGTTAGAAAAGAAGTGCCGGTTATGATAACAGTGGCTAACCGAACCGAAACAGCGGCACGGATTAGATTTGCCTTTGACCATAAGGAAATACTTATTCCTGAATTGTGCGATCCGGAGAAGACGCTACAGATAGACTCTAAAGTGCTTGAAGAGGCTGAGTCGCAGGTCGAAGAGTTGGAAATTGATACTTCAGGAGACGAAGATAATCGGCCTAAGAAATTGAATAGACAACAACAGGCAGAACTCTTGCGGAAGATGGTTGATACGGTTGGGCAAAAAGGTCAGCCAGGAGAGATAATTCAAAATGTGATTTCCGTAGGTATGCTATCGGAAGGTTGGGATGCAAAGACGGTTACGCATATTATGGGCCTGCGCGCGTTTTCAAGCCAGCTTCTTTGCGAACAAGTTGTTGGACGCGGGTTAAGGCGGACATCATACGAAGTTGGGGCAGATGGATTATTCGAGCCGGAATATGTAAATATTTTTGGAGTGCCGTTTACATTCCTTCCTCATGAAGGCGGCGATGATAATCCCCCACCTCCACCTAAGCCAAAAACCCAGATTGAACCGGTAAAAGAAAAAGAACGGTTTGCATTATCGTGGCCGAATGTTATTCGCGTTGACCACGTTTATAAGTCATCGCTCATTATCGATTTTGATAAATTGAAACCGATAGAGCTGGATCCTTATGAAAGCATTACCTCTGCTGAAATGGCGGCAATTTTAGAAGGTAAGCCCAATCGGGCCGGGGAGTTATCCGAGATTGATCTGAAGGAGATAGCTGAACGGTATCGCATGCAAACTATCATTTTTGAAACAGCGAAGCGAATCTATAACAATGAAAAAGAAAAATGGCAAGGGATAAAAGAGCATCTTTTTGGCCAATTGGTCGGGATAGTTACTCAGTTTGTCGATAAGGACAAAATCGTCATAAAAAATGATTTATTCCGTAACGAGGAGTTGCGCAAAAGGGTTTTAATTCTCCTCAATATGAATAAAATCATTCACTATGTTTGGCAGGCGATTAAGCTTGAAAACACAACTGATATCAAACCCATTTTCGATACGGTTAAGCCGATACGATCAACCGGCGACATGAGGACATGGTGGACAAGTAAGCCTTGTGAATATTCGGATAAATCGCATATCAACTTTTGTGTTTATGACAGCACGTGGGAGGCGGCAGAATCTTATATCCTGGATAAAAACAAGCATGTTTTCGCATGGGTTAAGAATGACCACTTGGGATTTGAGGTTATTTATAATTACCAAGGGGTGATCAGAAAGTATTGGCCGGATTTTATTATAAAACTTGCCAACGGTACCCAGATGATTTTAGAGACAAAAGGCAAGGATGATGAGCGCAATAAAATAAAACGTGATTTCCTGGATGAATGGGTTCGCGCGGTCAATGCGCATGGCGGTTTCGGCAAATGGGCATGGGCGGTATCGCGGCATCCGAGTGATTTGGAAGGGATATTAGAGAAGGTATTATCGGGAGGGTAAGATTATGGGATTAATGAATGAGTATATAAACAAAAAGGTCCGGATTAAAAGTGCTTGATTCTTAAGCCGAAATAAGGTTGACTTTAATAGGGTGAAATAATGGAAAAAGATAAAAATATTAAAAGACCAGACGAAGATCACCTTCTGAGTTTCTTACAGAAAACTAAAGAAGGCAAATATGCTAAGATTGAGCAAAGCTCGCTTTCTTTCGTTCGCTTTCGTGAAAAGAGTGAACTTATCAAACCTGCCCCGGAAGAATCTTTTTATTATAGCGTCAGCTAAGAGTTCCCCTCCCTCGTCAATCGCAGTCATCCGGCTTCAAACACTTCGTGTTATCCGCTGCGGACTTTGTGCGCTTGCCTTCACCCCGTTAAAGAGAGTATAATGACAAATATGTTTTTGCGAATTTTGAACAGGAGAATTTTTATAAGTGTCAACGAATTCAAAGACTTTCGCCCACAAAAAGCCTTCAGTCTATATTAAGACTTACGGCTGCCAGATGAATAAGCTGGATTCGGAGTTGTCAATAGGGTTTCTTCTGAAGAGAGGTTACACATTTGCCGAAGATGAGAATGATGCGGACGTTATCCTACTGAACACATGCAGTGTACGTGACAAGGCTGAACACAAGGTATATTCACAGCTCGGCAGTTTGAGAGATCAGAAGGAAAAGAACCCGGAACTGATTCTTGGCGTTCTGGGCTGTATGGCGCAAAATGAGGGAGACAAAATATTCAAACGAATGCCTCATGTTAATCTTGTGTGTGGCACCAGGATGTTCTCTAAACTTCCTGAGTTACTCGAAGGGATCAATGGAACCAATAAACGCATCCTGGCTATTGGTGAAGACGGAGAAGTAAATTTTGACAGGTTGGTTACTCAGAGACAAAATCGGTACAATGCCTTTGTCTCTATCATGAGGGGATGCGATAATTACTGTTCTTACTGCATTGTACCGTATGTCAGGGGTCGTGAATTCAGCAGGCCGGATGCAGACATAATAGACGAGGTAAAGAGTCTTGCGGATGATGGTTGTAAAGAGGTCACGCTATTGGGACAGAATGTAAACTCTTACGGAAAGGGTTTGAGTGGGAATGTTACTTTAGCCACACTGCTGAGAAAACTGGATTCAATTGAAGGTATAGAAAGAATCCGTTTTGTCACCTCTCATCCAAAGGATATGACTAAGGAGATAATAGAGGCTGTTGGAGAATTGCCAAAGGTTTGTGAATATCTGCACATGCCGGCACAGTCAGGTTCAGACAAAATATTGAAGAAAATGAGACGGCAATATACTTCTGCACACTATAGAGAGCTTGTTGAGATGGCTAAGTCTTTAGCGCCTGATATTAAGATTGCAAGTGACTTTATTGTGGGGTTTCCAGGTGAGACAGAAGAGGATTTTGAGGATACCGTAAACTTGATGAAGGATGTGCGTTATCAAAATTGCTTCATTTTTAAATACTCGCCACGAACTGGAACTGCAGCGACAGAATTCCCTGATGATGTGGGAGAAGAGACAAAAAAGAGAAGAAATCATATATTGCTGGATTTGCAGAAGAAAATAAGTACTGAAGAAAACAGGAAAATGGTTGGGAAATCTGTTGAGGTCTTGGTTGAAGGGACAAGCAAATCTGATGCAGGCAGACTAAGCGGGAGGACAAGGCAAAACCAGATTGTTGTCTTTGGCCTGCCGGAAGGGAGTAATCAATCTAACGTCTCTTCTTCACTGCCGGGCAAGCTTGCCAAAATTGATATTGTGGATTCAACAGATTTAACGCTTTTCGGAGTTATAAATTGAATGGACTTTTACACTTCATGTCAAAAATACAAGAAGATTGAACGATTTGTTACATTTACCGAGGATAACGATCCTTACAGAGAACATGATTCTGGCGCAATCGATCATAGCAGACAAAAAATTTACTGGAAGATCGACTACTATAACCCTGATATGACCCATGAAGGTGAAAATCCCGCTGATCCAAGCAAGACACCCATGTTCTTACCATCATGCTGGCAAAGGAGTATTGAGCTCTTGCATGACATCAAAAACAAAGTGAACTCTAAAAGACTTTTATTTTGATAAAAGTAACCATTCTAGCTATAATAATCAAAAAACCATTTTATAAAATATAGGAGTTAATCTGATGAAAGTTATCCCTGCCGCAGAGGCAAAAACCAACTTCGGAGCGTTGCTTGATTCTGCGCAACGTGGGCCGGTTACAATTTCTAAAAAGGGTCGCCTTGTTGCTGTTATGATGTCGGTGCAGGAATATGAGGAACATGAAGCCTTAAAACTTGAGCATTTACGGAAAGAGATCCGTAAAGGTCTAAAGCAACTGGATAAAGGTAAAAGTGCAGATGGTCAGGGTTTCATGAAATCGCTTATTAAGGAACTTGATTGATGCCTGGTTACAGACTTTCTGAAGAGGCGCAAAACGATCTTAAAGAAATATCACGTTATACCCAGGAGAATTGGGGTAATAAACAGGCCAAACATTATCTGGTAGGACTTGCAGCAGGTTTTGAGAATGTTGCCAGATCGCCAAAACTTGGTAAGGCACGCGAAGAAATTGAGAAAGGCCTTCGCAGTTTTCAGGTTGCCCGTCATATAATTTTCTATCGTAAAGGGACAGAGTGTATAGAAATCGTTCGCGTACTTCACGCCAGTATGGATATCAAACGCCATATGACATGAGTTCGTCCCTGTTTACGTTTGCCTGAAACCCTCCCGTCGGCCCGTCAGGTACACAGCCGATCGGACGGGAAGGGTTCCACAGCGAATTCGTTTATTAATGGACTACGATTCTTATCGCGCGATATCACCCTCAATAAAATGACTCATTAATTTATATCCTTTTTTCACCCTCAGGCCGGTTTGTTCAGCATTTGATTCCGAGAAAGAAAGGCTGCTTTTCTTACCTGAATCTGTGCTGTAAATGGTAAAAGGCACTGGTTCTGAAGTATGAGTTTTCTTGCTTATTGGTGTATAATGGTCAGGAAGTATAAGCATACGAAATTCATTATATTTCTTTAGTGCATCGAAAACAGGGCCGATGATTTTCTTATCAATATTTTCAATAGCCCGAATCTTTTCATGGATATTCCCTTCATGTCCCGCTTCATCAGGCGCTTCTATATGTATCAAAACCAGATCATGTGTTTCTAGCGCTTTAATTGCATATCGTGCTTTAGCATCATAATCGGTGTCTAAATATGCGGTAGCGCCTGGTACGTCTATGATGTTCCAGTCAAGGTAAGTTGCCAGGCCTTTTAATAAATCCACGCCTGTTATGACCGCGCCTGATATTCCATATAATTCTTTAAAAGGTACCAGAGAAGGACGCTGTCCCTGTCCCCATAACCAGATCATATTAGCGGGATTTTCACCAAGGTCTATCCTTACTTTGTTTACGTCATGATTTACAAGTAAATGATGCGAACTCTTCATTAAATCTATTAATATTTCGCTACCATTTCCTTTTGGTAAATATTTCCTTATTGACTTGCCGATGATGTCATGAGGAGGGGTACAATCAGCTTCTATCATAATATCTCCGTTATAAACCATTATGTTTCGATAGCTTTTGCCGGCGTAGAAGCTTATGTTGCTGTTTCCCAAATTTTCATTCAATATTGATATGATTAATTTTGCCTCATTATCGGATATATGGCCTGCAGTAAAGTCTTCCAGTATATCATCATTTATTGTGATTAAATTGCAGCGAACAGCCCAGTCTTGCTTTCCCAGATTGATGCCTAGACTTGCAGATTCAAGCGGTGCACGGCCCGTGTAGTAGACTTCAGGATCGTAACCTAACACTGAAAGGCAGGCAACATCGCTTCCGGGTTTGAATCTTTTTGGTATGGTGTTGACAAGTCCAAGTACTCCACCAGAAGTTATATTATCCAGATTAGGTGTTCTCGCCGCTTCCAGTGGTGTTCTGTTACTGAGCTTTTCCAGTTTATAATCGGCCATTCCATCAGGAATGATGATGCAATATTTCATATTATGAAGATTGGATTCCCTGCCAGACCCAGCCGTTCGGACGGGGAGGAATCCATAGCTTGTGTTCGTAATAAAAATCTCAATATAACAGACCCCCAGGATTATATCAATATAATTTGAATGTAAATGTTGTGAAGGGCACTACTTGACATATCTTTCCAGGTGTTTTTTCCTTGTTATGTTAAACCTGCTTTGATAATATCATAAAGCAATTACAAGTAAACAAGTTAATGTATAAGTAATGATAAGCTTAAAAAGCAAAGATATAATTTCTATCCTGGACTTTACAAAAGAAGAGATGTTATACATTCTTGATCTATCAAAGAGGATGGAAAAAGAAGGTGGTTCTGATATTTTAAAAGGAAAGGTGCTTGCAAATCTTTTCTTTGAACCTTCAACACGAACGAGATTGAGTTTTGAAACGGCAATGAAACGACTTGGCGGAGAGGTTGTCGGGTTTGATGAACTTGGCACAACGTCTACCGTAAAAGGAGAATCATTAAGAGATTCCGTTAGAATTATTGAGGGTTATTGTGATATTATTGTTTTGAGGCATTTCCTTGAAGGCGCTTCCAGGCTTACGGCTGATTCCGTAAACATACCGGTTATTAATGCCGGTGATGGGGCAAGTCAACATCCGACTCAGACCTTTGTAGACCTTTATACTATAAAAAAGGTAAAAGGTAAACTTGAGAACTTGTCGATTGGATTTCTGGGAGATTTGAAATATGGCAGAACCGCGCACTCGCTGGCGTATGCCATGTCCAATTTTAACGCCGAAATGTACTTTATTTCACCATCAAGCCTCAGGATCCCTAAAGATTATCTGGAGGAGTTAGAATCGAGAAACGTTTCATATCATGAGGTTGAGTCTATAAACGAAGTAAGCAGCAAACTTGATATTCTTTATTGTACAAGGATACAGAAGGAGCGGTTTGCAGACCCGGTAGAGTATGAAAAAGTAAGAGGTATTTATAAACTCAGTAAATCCGTTATGGATGAGTTAAATGTTAAGGATGATCTTAAGATACTCCATCCCCTGCCACGGGTAGATGAGATGGATGAAAGCCTTGACGCTACAAGCTATGCGGTGTATTTTCAGCAGGCTCATAGTGGTATTCCGGTAAGAGAAACACTTTTAGCCACGGTATTGGGTGCTATACAATGAAAAAACTTGAGGTTTCTGCAATTGAAGAAGGTACTGTTATTGACCAGATTACGAGTAAAAGCACATTCAAAGTTGCCAATATATTGAACATCCAGGACATAGATCAGGTAGTGCTAATTGGGTTTAATTTATCAAGTAAGAAGCTGGGCAGGAAAGGTATTATAAAGATTGGAGGCAAGCTCCTTACACAGGAGGAAGTAAATAAGATTTCATTAATTGCTCCGGATGCCACGGTGAACATTATCAAAGATTCTGAAGTTGTAAAAAAATTTAAAGTTGCTATACCGGATTCCATAGAAGAATTCCTGAAATGTTTTAATCCAAATTGTGTCAGCAACCATCAGAAGATACAGAGCAGATTTCACGTAATAAACAAAAACCCGATAAGGATAAGGTGTCACTATTGCGAACGTCACATGGGCGAGGACGATATTGAGTTAGTTTAGGTGTCTAATCCAAATTTTTTGAGGAAAAATTAGAAATTAAATCGGAATTGAGAACGGAGGAGTGGTAATATGGCAGATACAATTATTGAGAAAAAACTAAAGCAAGATATTCATAATAAGAATTTGTTAAGAAGAGAGATTGAGAGGCATTTGGGATCCATCTCTCGATGGAAAGATAAGCTTATTAATTTGAAGAGTTTTAAAGGGCAGAGAAAATATGCTGATTCAATTAAGCGCTATATCTCTGAGATTGAAAGCCTTCGTGCAAGCCTTAACAGGATGAATGACGTTGTGGATAAACATATACGTGAGGTAGGAAAGTTTTCAGATTCTGAAGTAAAGGAGTTCAGCTCGCAGTTAGAGCAGAAGATTAATGATATTGAAGCCGGCAATGAATCAAATGGAAAGGATGCGTCTAAAAACAAAGATATTGAGGAGATTATAAATGCACGGGCAAAGCTTGCTGAACTAAAAGGAAAGGCTAACGTGCAGGAGAAGATAGAAAAGGCAAAGGGGAAGAAAAGCGAGGATATTGAAGAGATAGAGCGGGCTGCAGGGAAAATAGTTAAACTGAATAAACATTTAGAAAATGTTGGCGGAGGTACAAAATCCGGATCAGGAGATCAGGCCGAACTTTTTTATACTCAGGAACTTAAACGTATCGCACGTGAAAACGCTATTTATGGTAGTATCTAATTGGTGGGCGGAGAGGGAGTCGAACCCTCACCCCCTTGCGGGGAAGGGATTTTAAGTCCCTCGTGTCTGCCATTCCACCACCCGCCCATTTAATCATAAAGAAATGGAGGCGGCACAGGGATTCGAACCCTGGATACCGGATTTGCAATCCGCTGCCTTAGTCCACTTGGCCATGCCGCCTCAGCTCAATTATATTCTGGATTATCTATAAATGCTATCGGGATGCCGCCCGTATGGTTAGCCTGACGGGCAAATTCATTCGAAATGTTATAGAATTTCAGATACGTTATACACAAAGAGCAAGATTATATAAAAATTGTTTTTAATGTGTCAAGGGTTTTCCAAATAACCTGTCTGATTTTTAGCTTGTTGGTAATAAATAACAGAAAAAGAGATGAAATTAAATGTATAATTAAAATAGAGGAGGTGTAGGAAATAGCCAAGTGGTTATAATTATGAATACTTTAAGTGCAAGTAAACGAGAAAAGATAACAACAATACTTACAAAAGTTCTAAACAGTGAGGAAGGCGTAACTTTTGCTTATCTGTATGGTTCTTTTGTAACTGATAATTTCTTTCGTGATATAGATATATTCATATATACAAGTGAAGATAAAGATTTTTTTGTTTATCCGGTAAACGTAAAAGAGAAGCTTTTTGATGCTGTTGCCAAATCGGGAATAGACACATTTGTTGTTGACAGCTTTGATGTCAGAATTATTAACGATGATCCTTATGATATCATGATAGACATCCTTCGCGAAGGAAGATTAATTGTAGACAAAGAACCTGATATCAGGAAAGATTATATCGAACGTATATCGGATGAATATAGAGTTAATTACTTTATTCTCGATGAGGCATACGGTGAAGATAGATAGAAGTCGGGTTACAAGGTATCTTTTTGATATTTCTTCTAATACGAAGTACTCAGACAGGTGTGACGCGCAGTCTATTTTTTTCTTGATATATTTTATAGAAAATGGTATGTCATTGCTAAGCAAAGGCTTACATTCTAATGTTTCAGAGTTCTTACAATTTACAGAAACTGGAAAAATGGTTAAGTTGATTGAAGAATTTAAAAAGGAACATTCCTTAATTGTAGACACTCTTAGTAAATCCAGAAAAATTGGCGTTGATTCAAGAGAGGGTCAGGATAAAATTTTATCAGCAAAAGATTTTATACTTGCCCACTTGAAAAAGGAAGACGAGAAACTTTATCCATTACTCAGAAAAGCTGCAAAGTCCAGCCAAAGATTGAAGGAGCTTTTGGGTGAATTTGATAAAGACATGAATGAAATAACAAGCTATATCCTTGAGTTCTTTAACGATTACACTGCAACAACAGGAAGCGAACTTGCGATGGAGTTAGAAAAGTTTGTTACAATTCTTGAAAGACGGATTCTTCGGGAAGAAACATTTCTTTTTGCAGAATTTGAGAAGTTACATGAATAAGAAATCAGTTGCATTTAAGGAATATACCCTCTTTTAATGAGTTCTTGTCTCATGATCGCCAATTTATCTTCTATTTTTTTTACCTTCTCAGCATCCATGCTGCCATATCCTCCGTCGCCGCCTGGTTTAGATAGATTAGTTTTTCCCGCATCACGCTTCACCATGTAAAGGTTAAGGTCAGTCTTATAATACTTATCTATTAATTCCTTATCAGTCAGCTTCTCTACAGATTTAAAGGCAGTACAGGCAAAGAGAAATACCGGTATTAGTACAATTACTATTAATTTCTTACACATTGCCGGTAATGCTACATAATTATCAAGAAATTTTCAAGAATAAAGGTGGACTCAGACAAATGCAAAAACCTTCTTCATCCATTTTCCAACATCATCCATTAAAGAATAGATCGTGGGCATAATTACCAGAGTCAATATTGTAGACGTAATCAAACCGGAGATTACTACAAGCCCTACAGGGGCCCAGATCCTTCCTCTACCTTCAAGCGGGCCATACAACAGTGGCAGAAAAAGTGGAAGCACCATTGGCAAGAGACCCAGGATTGTTGTAAAGGACGTTATAAGGATGGGTCTCAATCGGTCTCTTCCACCCTTAACAATAGCGCTATGTCTGTCCATACCTCCTCTTCGCAAACGGTTAACGTAATCTATAAGGACAATCGCATTATTCACAACCAAACCGCACAAAAGCAATAATCCAAGACGGGAAACACTATCGAGTGGCATATCCAGCACATAAAAGACTATTGCGACACCCGTAAATGCAAATGGTATTGTCAGCAGGATTGTCAGTGGGTGAATGTATGATTCAAATAATGACGCCATTATCAGATAAATCAGTATTATGGCAAGCATTAACCCAAACCTGGTTTCTGCTTCTTCGCGTTCAAACCTTCTAAACTCCTCCCCCAGGTTCCACTCATAACCGGCAGGCAGATTAAAGTCTGCCATTTTCGCCACGATACCATCCCTGATACTTTTAAGGCCTCTCTTGTTATACTGTGCTGTGATTATGACTATCGGTTTGCGATCTTTTCTTTCGATAGCCGCCGGCCCCCTCCTTCTTTCAAAATCAACCACCCTCCCTAACACAACACCTTCTTTTTCTATATTTTCAGACTCGAGGTTCTCCAACTGATCCAGACGCTGACGGTCTTCCTCCTTAAGCTGCAGACTTATATCAATTTCCTTGTCTTCGATCTTGAACTTACTCACCGCCCTGCTTCCCAGGGAGCCCGCGATGCCAAAGGCTATCCTCTCTGATGTCAATCCGTACCTCTTGGCCTTATCTCTGTCAACCGACACAACCATTTCATCCTTACCTTTTTCCAGGTTAGTCTCAACATCAGATAAGTCTGGAACAGCAGCCAGCCGACCCTTGATATCGTCCGCCAGCCTGGTCAGTGTATTAATATTCCGGCCTTTTATTTCAATGTTGATCTCCCTGCCGTCATTACCTCGCCTGAACATTTTCCTGTATTTAACACCAGGAATTACAGGAAACAAAGACTTTATCTCATTTTCCAAAACAGATACCGGCTTCTTCGCCTCTTCCTGTCTTATAAAGTATATCTCCAGATAGCCGCCACTCCTGTCAAAATTATCAGAAACAGTTTCTATTTCCAGTTCATCCTTCCGTTCCCGCAGGATGTATTCTATTCTCTCAAAAAGCATCTTTGTATCGTCAATACCATAGCTTCTTGGCGCATCCACCTGCAAGTGAACTTCTCTATAAATACCCTGACGCACTACTTCCTTTTCCAGCTTTCCAAACAAATAGTAAGCCAGAACTACTATTAATATTGTAACTACAAGAGTGATCCATCTGAATCTTAAAGTCAACTCAATAAGTTTTATATAATAGACAGTCAGGTATTTTATCAGAGAAGATTTCGGTTTCCCTATTGTATTATTATTTCCTCTCACGGCGGCTGATGGGTCAGAAAGCTTTAGAAATCTTGACGCGAACAGGGGTATCAGTGTCAATGCCACAAATAACGACGAGACCAATGCGGAACATATTGATATCCCAAAATCATGCATAAATATACCCATTCTGGATTTTGAAAGAAATACAAGTGGTACAAAGACACATATGGTTGTAGCCGTTGCCGCAATAACGGCTATACTCACCTCCTTACTACCGGAAATGGCAGCTTCCCTTAAGTCCAGATTCTTTTCCTGCTTATGCCTGAAAATATTCTCGAGAACTACAACTGCAGGGTCAACCAGCATCCCTATTGCCAGCATCAATCCCGTTAGTGATATGATGTTAAGGGTTACCTGAGAGCCGGCAACCTTTCTCAACAGAAACATCAGGCCAAACGTACATAATACCGAAATAGGGATTGCTGCAGTTATAATCAATGCGCTTCTAACGTTTCTCAGAAAGAAGAAAAGTACGAAAATAACCAGCGCTCCGCCAAGCAATCCCGCGTTTTTTAAATTCTTTAGTCTCTCCAGTATCGCCTGAGACCTGTCACGATAGACATATATCTCCAGCCCCTTCATCCTGTGGTCAACCTTAATCTCCTCAATGGTACTTACAATTTCCCCTGCCACAGCCACCATATTTGCGTCAGACGATTTCATTACCCTTACCTTAACGGCATTCCTGCCGTTGAGTCTCTGATAACTATCCTTTACGGGAAAATCGTATCTGATGTCAGCCACATCAGAAAGTCTTATACCTTTCTTATTAACCGGCAAAGCCGCCACTTCACTTACATTTTGAAATTCACCTATCGCGCGGACTATGTATTTTGTTGAACCTTCGATTATGTCACCAGCAGACACGTTTATATTATTTGTTCTCAGATATTTTCTTAAGGCAAACGTGTCTACGTTATGAGATTTGAGTCTCTCGAGATCCAGTTCTACAAACAACTGTTTTTGCTCGATGCCAACGACATTTACGTTCGCAACACCATTTATCCTTTGAATTTTACGTTTAATAACATCTTCGACGATATCGAATAGTTCACTAATCTCACCCTGTATGGATACACTAAACTCCACGACCGGCAAATCGCCTGACTGGAACCGGAAAATGCGTATGTTTTCTACTTCCTCTGGTAATTTATTCCTTATCTGTTCTATTTTATCCCTCACCTCCAGCATCGCGATATCCATATCCGTATTCATTTTGAATTCTAAAGACACATCTGAACTCACGTCTGTTGAGGTAGATTCGATAGTTTCGACATGCTTTACGGTTCCGAGGGCGTCTTCTACATGCAGCGTAATTAAGTCCTCTATCTCCTGAGGAGAAGATGACTTATAAGGCACATGTACTCTAAGCGAATGGCCCGTAATCTCCGGTATGTATAAAAGCGGGATCCTGTATAATGAAATCCATCCTATTACTAAGGTGCTTAAGATTATCATTAATGTCGTTATTGGACGTTTTACAGCGAATTCAGGTATATTCATGGTATTTGATTTTGTAAATATCCAGTTTTCTGACAGAATAGCAGGATAAACAAAATAATCTTTAAAACCTCTTTATAATCTTCCCATCTTCCAAATAAATTTTACAACTAAAAACATTAGATAGCTATGGGTTTCTTTCATAGAAAAAGTACATAATAGTAGCTGCAACCTTTACCCTGTTAAACAATTTCTCATCATCATTTACAATAGAATTATTATTCAGATGTGTGACAACCTGAAGTCACAAGTCACGGTATGTCAGCTTGTAAGGTTTATTTATTTTACTCCTTGCTAATTCTAATTTATAGTTTATAATTCACCAAGTGAAAGTAAATTAGAACCTGCCAGAAGTCAAATCTACAGTTTATCAACTCCATATTCAATGGAGTTTAATTTCGCTATAAGGAATTTTGGAACTAAAGGTTTTAGACCTCCCCGTTAGCTATTTGCAGGCGAATAAACACTAATGGAGTAAGTTCGAAGGTTAAGTGCAACTTTATTATTAGAAAGGAAAACAGAATGAAGATCTATGTAGGAAATATGTCATACGACACTACCGAAGAGGATATACGGCTTGCTTGCGAAGCATTCGGTAAGGTTGAATCTGTCACAATCTTAAAAGACAAGTATAGTGGTCGGCCAAAGGGATTTGGATTCGTGGAGATGCCATCTAAAGCTGAGGGACAGGCTGCAATTGATGGACTGAATGGTAAAGAGTTAAATGGAAGATCACTTAACGTGAATGAAGCACGTCCTCGCACCGAGAATTTTGGAGGCAGTACAGGAGGATACGGTGGCGGCAAAGGAGGATATAGCGGTGACAAGAAGGGAGGATATGGCGGCGGTAAAGGGGGGTACGGCGGCGGCGGCAAAGGAGGATATGGCGGTGACAAGAAGGGAGGATATGGCGGCGGTAAAGGGGGGTACGGCGGCGGCGGCAAAGGAGGATATGGCGGCGGTAAAGGGGGGTACGGTGGCGGCGGCAAAGGAGGACGGGGAAGGTAACATATAAACGGAAACAGACATAACACTGTTCGGCACGGAGGTTGATAAACGAGTTCAATAAATAAGAATCATGGAAACTCTTGTAATGAAAACCGTTAAATGTACAATGTCTTAATAATAGAAACTAATCTTATTTGTAAGCATATAGGGAAAAAATGAAAAGAGTTGGAGCACATGTAAGTGCAAGTGGCGGAGTGGAGAATGCGCCTTTGAACGCAAAGGAGATAGGCGCCAGGTCGTTTGCCCTTTTTACCAAGAACCAGAGACAATGGAAGGCAAAGCCTTATACTGATGATAATATTGAGAAATTTAAGCAGAATTGTGAAGACGCCGGATATCTGCCGGAAGAGATACTTCCTCATGACGGTTATCTGATAAATCTCGGACATCCGGAAAAGGATGGTTTAAAGAAATCAAGAGATGCCTTTCTGGACGAGATGCAGCGCTGTGAACAACTGGGGCTGAGAATGCTGAACTTTCATCCGGGCAGCCACCTCAGGAAGATTTCAGAGGAAGCCTGTTTAAAGGTTATTGCAGAATCAATTAACATTGCACTGGACAAGACCAGAGGTGTTACGGCTGTCCTGGAAAATACTGCCGGACAGGGCACCAACATGGGTTTCCGGTTTGAGCATATAGCTTCTATTATAAATGACGTAGAGGATAAAGAGAGAGTAGGGGTCTGCCTGGATACATGCCATACTTTTACTGCCGGTTACGACCTTCGAACAAAGGAGACTTTTGAGGCGACAATGGATGAGTTTGATAGGGTTGTCGAGATGAAATATTTGAAGGGAATGCACCTGAATGATTCAAAGCCTGATCTGGGCAGCCGTGTGGATCGGCATCAAAGCATTGGGAAGGGAAAGCTGGGAGTGGAACCTTTTCGTTTTATTATGAATGACAGCCGCTTTGAAGAGATTCCCATGGTTCTGGAGACAATTGATGAAACGATCTGGGCGGAGGAGATCAAACTGCTTTACAGCCTTGAACGCAAAGATACTTGAAACTATTCTTTTTATAATTTACTAATCTCCATTTTTCTCTTTTCAGTTAACCTTACTCTCATCAAAAATGTTTAGGTAACCCTGCCTGCTTTAATACACCATTTGCTGTATGACGTGATTTTATAATACTATCTATTATCTATTGGGAAACGTATGCCTGTTCCGGGGCTATGCCATATCTCGTGATCACCCTGTCCCTTACGTTCAAAATAACAACCCGACTATCGCAATAATTTTTTTAGCTTAGGAGTGTAATCAGCCATTTACTATCCCTTACAGCTACATAATCAGTTATCATCCGCAAAGATTCATCCCATAATATTTCTTCATTACTTGAAAATGATTGTCGTTTGCAAATATTCGTGTAAAAATTAAGCAAGTTTTTTATAAAAACATTGGTACAATGTGCTGTATTGCACAGCGAAGCCGCAGTTAAGTTTGTTTCTTCAGTGTTAATCTGTGTTCTTAATGAAGGAGTATTTAGAAAAATGAGAAAATCTGCTTTAAACATCTTTGCAATACCTGTATTCTTTTTTTGCATAAGTTACTTTGTATGCAGCGCCGATGAGTTAGAAGATCAGGCTTTGTCTCTGTTTGGAGAGACTCAGAATGCTTCGGTCTTCTATCTTGATAACGGTATGGAGGTGATTCTCATAGAAAATCATGCCAGTCCCATGATTACGGCATTTACAATCGTAAAAACAGGCAGCCGCAACGAGGACGCTGCGACAAACGGTTCTGCACATTTCCTTGAACATCTGCTCTTTAACGGTACAAAAACCCGTACTCAGCAGGAGCTTTATAACGAAATGGATTATTATGGCGGTTATAATAATGCTCACACAGGGCCTGATTACACCAACTTCATGATCCTGATGCCGAAGGAATATATTGAGCAAGGGATGGACATCCAGGCTGACATGCTTTTTAACTCCACTCTGCCTCCTGAGAAATTTGAAAAAGAACGTGGCATAGTTATTGAAGAAATTGGCAAAAGCGCTGACCACCCAACAACTCAGGTTCATAACCATTTCTTACGGACTTTACATTCAGGCACGCCATATGAGCGGCCGGTGCTCGGAACCGTATCCACAATATCTCACCTGAAGCGGGATGATGTGCAGGAGTATTATCATAGATGGTACGTGCCTAACAATATGACGTTGATGGTAATCGGAGATTTTGCTACCACTGAAATGATAGAACTGGCCAGGGAGAAGTACGGCCTGTATTCTGCCGGCAATCTTCCGGAACATAAACCTGTCATGCTGACGCCTCCGAAAACGGTGCGGATTGCCAGAGCAAATGGTATGGGTAAGTTTCCTGACGACCGCCAATATCTTAATATGGGTTTCATATTACCGTCGCCTGCATCAGGGGATTTCTTCTCACTACAAATGCTGGCAGAGTTTCTTGGCGGGAAGAAAGATTCTGTCCTGGACGTCTTGTTTGAAGAGGATTCCAATAAAGATCTGGTTAATTCAATCAATACAAATGTGACATTTAACAGTGATTTCTCAACTCTGCAAATCTCCGCCGAACTTCCTTTAAAAGTTGATGCCGATCGAGTTGTAGATTTGATTTTAAATGCAGTACGGGACATGGCAGTAAAACCTGTTACTATGAGCGAGATTAAACCGATATTAATATCAAGGGCCACGAATGAAATCTACTTGCAGGAAAAACTTCACTACTATGCCATGATGAAGTCGAGCTATCTTGCCGCCGGCGGTTATGCTTTTCTCAGTGGATACATGGGCAGTATAATGCAGGTAACGCCTGAATCAATTCAGAATGCTGCGTTACAATATCTGAATTCCCAGTTACCGGTAATTACGTTAATGTCACCTCCTTTTGAACCAACTGAAGCTGCCACGGGCCAGTCACAAAATCAATATCACATGGAAACGCTTGAAAACGGTATGACAGTTGTTATAAAGGAAAACCATGACAGCCGTGTTGTCGGCGTCCACCTGGCGGCAAAAGGCAGAAGCCTGTGTGAAGGAAAGGAAAAGTGGGGAATTGCGGAGGTTTTACAACAAATGCTGCTTGAAGGAGGAACGGTAAATCACCCTGAAGAAAAATTGTATCATTCACTTGAATCCATCGGAGCAGAGTTGAAACTTCAAGACAATCCTGATATTCCTTATGACGATTACTACAATTCGCCACGCTTTGTTTACATGAGATTGAAGGTTGTAGATTTCTTCTTTGAGGAGGGTATTAGTTTACTGGCAGAAATGGTATCCCAGCCTCAGCTTACAAAGGACGCTTTTGAACAGGCCAAAAAAAGTATTGTTTCGTTGTCTACCACAACTGCTTCAAGTACACCTGAAGCTGCCGGCAGAATGTTGTATGATAATCTATTTGTTACAAACCCGGGATTTGGATGGTTGCTTGGTAATGCGAAGGATATAGAACAATTTAACCTCGAAGAGGTAAAGGCCTTTCATGATAAACTGTATAATCCTTCAAACCTGGTGTTGACAATTTCAGGTAATCTTCCGATTGACAAAGTAATGAAGCTTGTAAAAATCAATTTTGGCGGGGAATGGGGAGAATCCGGATGGCAACCGTCGGCATTTAAGCCTCAAATCAGACAGCTTGGCAAGACAGTACGTCAAAGAATCGGCAAATCACAATCCTATGTTATTGTCGCAAATATCTGTGAAGTTGAAGAGGAAGATGAAACTGCTCTGCACATTCTCAGTAATATATTTTCTGATAGACTTGCCTTTAACCTTCGGGAACAGCAGGGACTCGCCTATACCATTGACACGCACTTCCCAAAATACAAGGATGTGCGTTGGTATAGTGTGACTATGGGAACAAGACCTGAAAACATCGAAAAAGCTGTTTCCGGTATTAAGGAAGAAATCCGGTTAATACGAGGAGCATCTTTCAATGCAAAGGAAGTACAGCAAACAATTAACGCAGCTTTAGGACGCCGTGGTATGCGCCGCATGGACCGTGTGAGCCAGGCATACTACCTAAGTATGGAGATACTTGACGGCAAATCACCCGAAGCTGACGACCAATACGGTGAGAAACTGAAAGCGGTCACTCCACAGGACCTGGAACGCCTTGCGCCAAAGGTATTTGAGAGTGATGACCTTTTGATTGTGATCGTGGAATAGTTTCCGTACGAAAACTAACTATACTTTAACGCAAGGAATCGAAGACGAATCAAATCGTGGCGATCAATGCGTTAAGCAACAAGATAGCCAGGGCGTGTTACTTTATCATAAAAGGCCAAAAACCATTTGATCCTAAGAAATTATTTCAATAAAACTGGCTGAAAAGCAAAATCATCAAAGTCCGCCTATGCTGCGAGCCACAAACGGTTGGCCATA
>Ga0156324_1098_pt1 | contig 18336 bp, 16 predicted proteins | sample RifCSPlowO2_12_FD_107972 | JGI IMG/M metagenome (GOLD analysis project Ga0156324, IMG submission 107972) | Planctomycetes bacterium RIFCSPLOWO2_12_FULL_40_19
TGCCCGGTTCGCCCTCGTGCACTTTGAGAAATTCCAGTATTTGTGATTCCACTCCAATCTTGCTTTTTACCTGATAAAAGAGATTCTGACGATTGAATGATGCGCGTATTACATATGGAGACCTTAGCCCGATCTTGCTGATAATGTCTTCCTGAACTCTTGGCGTGGCTGTTGCCGTGAATGCTGTTACCGGGATGTGAGGAAAGATTTGAGTAAGACCGGAGAGACTCAGATAATCAGGGCGGAAATCGTGCCCCCATTCGGAAATACAATGCGCCTCGTCTATGGCAAAAAGAGACAAGGGAACGGTTTTCAGAGTTTCGAGGAAACCCGGCATAGCAAAACGTTCGGGTGCAATGTAGAGCAGTTCTAAGTCATTGCTTTTTAGTTGCTGGTATACGGCAGACATTTCCTGTGGACTCAGTGAGCTATTTAAAAAGGCTGCAGAAATTCCATTCTCAATGGCCGCATCAACCTGGTCTTTCATCAGGGAGATCAGTGGACTTATAACAACCGTAGTCCCCTTCATTATCCTGGCAGGTAATTGATAACAGAGCGATTTTCCACCCCCTGTCGGCATCACGGCAAAAACATCTTTTTTATCCAGTATGTTTCTGATTATCTCTTCCTGATTAGGCCGAAAGGCCTGGAATCCGAAAACCTTTTTAAGTGTGTTATGCATAGTCATGATTTTATGACATCTTCATCACATGTCAAGAATAGAAAATGATAAATTCCAAATTTTTAGTCATGGAGAAGAAAAATTATTCGAATGGCCCAGATGAAAACATGTTGGGTTAACAGGGGTTAAAAAGGACAGCAACGGTTAAAAAAATTAGATCATTTAAGAAGAAATAACAGAAATGAGAGTAAAATATTTTCAGATATGGATTGCTTTGCCATCTATAGTGTGAAAGGCTTCGGCGAATACTTCGGAAAGGGTTGGATGCGGGAATATGTTGGCGCTGACTTCCAGGTTTGTTGCCTCCAGATTCATGGCAAGGGACATGCCGCCTATCAATTCTCCTACTTCATGGCCTATCAGGTGTACGCCTAATATCTCACCACTTGACGCATCGGTTATAACCTTTATGAAGCCTTCTTCTCCTTCTCCCATTATCTGAGTCTTGCTGTTAGCTATTAATGGGAATCTGCCAATCTTTACATCGTAACCTTCCAGTTCCGCCGCTTCCTGACTCATACCAACGCATGCAACCTGTGGATTGGTATAAGTTACACTCGGGATTGTATTATCATTTATTGGCGGGAAGTCCTTGCCGGCAATATTGTGCGCAACGAGCATGCCCTGTGCAGATGCAAGATGGGCAAGCAGAGGAGGGCCGCTGACATCGCCGATTGCATAAATGCAGGGCTGGCTTGTCTGCATGTTCTCATCTACGTTTATGAACCTCCCATTAAATTCAAGATTAAGGGCTTCCAAACCTGAATCTTTCGTTTCAGGCGTTCTGCCCATGGCAAGCAGGACTTTTTCACTTTGAAGTGTTTCTGTGTTTCCATCATTTCTCTTAACCGTTGTCTCAACCACATCACTTTTTATTTCGATAAAGTTTAGCTCAGTCTGGGTAAGAAAATTGACGCCTTTCTTCGTAAGGCACTTTCTCAGTGCGCTTCCTACTTCTTTGTCGTTTGTCGGAAGGATTTCGTCCATCATCTCAATCACTGTTACCCTGCTTCCAAGCGCATTGTAGACATAAGCGAATTCTACCCCTATTGCGCCTCCCCCAATAATCAGGAGTGAAGATGGTATATCTTCCAACTCCAGAATATCATCACTCGTTAATACGCTCTTTTTATCATAAGGTAGGCCTTTAAAAACTAAAGGAGCAGAACCGGTAGCGATAACGATGTTCCTTGCCGATATTTCCTCTTTGATTTTATCGCCTTCCCTGACCAGGACTTTTTCAGAAGATGTTGTCTGGCCGGTGCCCTTTAACAGGTCAACCTTGTTTTTCTTGAGCAGGTGTTCGATACCGCCAAATAATCTGTTTACGACCAGGTTCTTTCGCTTGTGGAATCCACTGAAATCTGCACTAACGCCTTCTGTAACCACACCGTACTCTTTACTCCTTTTGCATAATTCGTATAGATGTGTAGACTGGATCAGGGCCTTTGTGGGTATACAGCCTCTGTGCAGGCATGCTCCTCCGACTTTATCCCTTTCTACCAGTCCTACGCTCAGTCCCAGTTGTGATCCCTTAATCGCCGCAACATAACCGCCGGGTCCGCCGCCAATAATTAATAAGTCATAATCTTTCATATTATGGTTTTACCTTTCCCTCAATCCCCTCCTTCTAAATGCAATGTTATTGAATTAAGGATTTTCTCATAAATTCAGTGGTATACCAGCAAACTGTAGCGGAATGGCTTCCTGCCCGAACTGACTGGTCAGGCGGGTAGCCTTCCATTTATACACTTGAACAAGGTATTTGGAAACCTGAAGGTTTCCGCTACGTCTTAATTCAATGACATTGCTTCCTGAAGGAGGGGATATCTTTTGTTTCCATTTATAGTATTTTCTACAACGGTATCTTTTCCACTTTAGCGGCGCAGGTTTTGTATTCGGGTATCAGGTTTGAGTTGCCGTTTGTACGTGAGACGCTGCAGGGATCTTTTGTAAGCAGGTTTGCCGGAGCGCTTATGAAGTGGAACGGAATCCAGACTTGTTTCGGCATTACACGGTCTGTTATATTGGCTGCAAGAGAAATCCGGCCGCGTTTAGTCGTTATCCTGACCATTTCTCCATCTTCTATCCCTGCATTATCGGCATCTTCTTGTGATATTTCTACAAATGGATAAGGCTGTTTTTGTACGCTTCCCTTCGCCCTGTGAGTCATGGTGCCGCTGTTAAAGTGATAAAGAGTGCGTCCTGTGCTGAGAATAAACGGGTAACTCTTGTCAGGTTTCTCAAGAGATGGTTTGTTTTCTGTTGTGGAAAATGTCGCTTTTCCACTTGGGAATTCTTTCTCGTACAGGAACTTTGTACCCGGGTGATCAGCCTTTGGACATGGCCACTGTATTCCACCGCTTTCGAGTCTGTAATAATTAATTCCTGCAAAGTTAGGTGAAACCTTTCTGATTTCCTCCCATATAGCTTCCGGTGAATTGTAATTCATTGGATATCCCATGTAAGTAGAAAGTTCAGAGATTATGTTCCAGTCTGCTTTTGCCTTACCCGGTGGTTCAACACTCTTTTTTATCCTCTGTACCCGTCTCTCAATATTAGTAAACGTACCGTCCTTTTCAGCAAAGCAGGCTGCCGGCAGTATTACATCGGCATATTGAGCCGTATTCGACATAAAGATATCCTGTACTATCAATAGCTCCAGTTTGTTCAGCGCCTTCTTTACTCTTGTTGTATCGGGTTCACTCATCATGGGATCAGCGCCCATAATGTACATTGCCTTGACTTTACCCTTTTGTGCATGATCAAACATCTCCCTGATTTGCAGGCCCTTATTTTTGGGTAACGAGGTTTTGTAAATCTTCTCGAATTTCTTGCGAATTGCATTTTCAGAAACCGACTGAAAATCTGTATAGAAATCAGGTATAGCTCCCATGTTGAAGGTGCCCTGACCGTTGTTCTGACCCAGGAGCGGGTATATCCCTGCGCTTTCCTTACCTATATTACCCGTCAGCAGGGCAAGGTTTACGAGACTTTTTACATTATCAACCCCAGACCTGTGTTGTGTTATACCATTTCCATATAATATTATAGCGTTTTCTGCATTGGCATAGATTCGGGCGGCTTCCCTGATTGCTTCCTCTGATATACCGGTTAGTCTTACGGTTTTCTTAATATCATCTTTTGCAACTGCATTTTTAAGTGTGTTAAACTTTTCTGTCTTTTTTTCTATGAACTTTTCATTATGGAGTCCTTCCTTGATGATTACGTCAATCATGGCGTTGATGAGAGCGGTGTCTGTTCCGGGTTGAATATTTAAGAAGGTCTTTGCTTTCTTTGCCAGCCATATCTTGCGTGTGTCAGCTACAATCAGCGTTTTACCATTGCGCACTGCCTTCTTTATCTCAAGCCCTATTATGGGATGCGACTCCGTAACATTAGCACCAATCACAAATATAACTTCGGATTTTGAGATTTCCTCGATTGAATTTGTTGTAGCGCTCAGACCAAGAGTGCTTCTCATAGCGGTTAAGGTTGGGGCGTGGCACTCTGTTTCTGACTGGTCAATATTATTAGTACCGATTGCGGCCCTTGCGAATTTCTGCATCAGATAATTCTCTTCATTCGTACACCGTCCTGAACTTATAAATGAAATGGAATCTGACCCGTATTTTGATTTAATACCTTTCAATTTTTCTGAAATGATACCGTATGCCTCTTCCCAGCTTGCCTTTTCGAGGTTTCCATTCCTTCTTATCATGGGGGTGTCAAGCCTGTCCGGATGGTTTATGAAGTCATAGGCGAATCTGCCTTTCATGCACAGATTACCGTTGTTTGGTGTAGACCCCACTTCTGAGGTTATTTTATTTATTCCTTTGTAATCAACATGGATATCAATCTGACATCCGACACTGCAGTAGCCGCATGTTGATCTGACTTTTTTTATCTGGTAGGGACGACCTCTGCCCATTGCCTGTTTCTCGTACAGGGCGCCTGTAGGACATGCGGATACACACTGACCGCAAAGGACGCATGGGCCATCCAGCAGTGATTCACCAAAAGGCGTGGCAACCCACATTTGAAATCCTCTGCCTCCAAACTCTATTGCGTGTTCCTGCGTTACTTCATCACATATCCTTACACATCTACCGCATCTTATACACTTGGGCGTTTCTCTGTAAATAAGCTTGTTTCTATCATGGAGTTCTCCGCCTCTTTTTTCCTCACTCCTGAATCTTTCTCCCTTGATGTCCATGGAATATGCGACATCCTGAAGCTCGCAGCAACCTGTAGCCTCGCAGGTCATACAGTCAAGTGGATGGTCTGACAGGATATATTCCAGGACACCTTTCCTTGTCCTGCGGACATTCTCAGATTCTGTATTTACGACCATGCCGTCATTAATCCTGGATATGCATGAAGGCAATAACTGCCTTGCCCCTTTAACTTCGACCAGACACATTCTGCATCCGCCGTATGGATCGAGACGTTTATCATAGCAGAGAGTAGGAATCCAGATATCGTTTTCACTGGCTACTTCGAGTATAGTCTTGCCTGGCTCAGCCTCATAAGTTTTATCGTTAATGGTTAGTTTAACCGTTTCCATTTAATAGAAACTGCCTTTCTGTTAATTGTACTGTTCAAGGATCACATGAAAAAAGAAAGCTAATTTTACAAAAACAAACAAAGAATGCAAATAAAACATTTGCAATGTATTTATATATATGATGTTACGGTAAGAAATTAAGGAATAGAATATTATAAGCTAAGCAGATTTATTTGCTTGAAATTAGGGAACTAATCAGGCATATTCTATGTTGATTATTGTACGTATATAGCAATTTAGATTTACATGAAATTTAGTCAATATTTATATTTTTAAGAAGAAGGAGAGGTATTATGAAGCGTATGGGATCTTTAATGGTTGCTGTCGTTATTGTATTTTTGTTAGCAGCTTTTAACTCTGGCAATGCGATATTTGCCAACAGTTGTTGCGGTGTTAAGGAAAAGGAAAGTCAAAAGGAATGCAATATGGACGATGCCAAAGGATGTGTCAAGGGAGTTTCTGCCGGTGAAGGTTCTGGCGATGTGTGTCCGGTCTGCGGAAAGACTGCAGACAGCAAGGGTCAACAGGTAGATGTGGAACATGATGGAAAGACCACTCACTTATGTTGTGAAGGTTGTGCAAACGCATATAATGCAAACCCTGATAAATATTCAAAGTCAGAGTCAGAAAAGCCCGGTCAGAGCCATCGAGAGCAACCAAAAGAGAGAAAACAACGTGGAGAAGGGTATTATTAGTAAACTGTAATGTGGTATAAAATAAAAAGGTATTTAAAAAAAGGCGTTCCTGTGTTAGTAAGAGGCAGAAACGCCTTTTTTGTTTGTCAGTTTAATTTACAGGTTTCGCGTTGTGAGTTACAGTAAACGAAGGATGTCATAATCATCACAAATTGGATACAATCTTTATCATTATCCACAAAAAAATTCCTTTCGTGTATTTCGTGGTTTTTTCCGGAATTCCTATACATTCAGATTAAATCTTAGAAAATGCTTGCAGTTTCTGTTACCATTTTGTAATGGAAATCCCGGATTTAAGAAAAGAGATTGTAAATTTGATAAATAAGGGAGGGAAGATAACGTTTGCCGATTTTATGGAATTGGCTCTTTATCATCCCGAATATGGATACTACACCTCCGGGAAGGAGAAGATAGGTAAAAAGGGCGACTATTACACAAGCTCAGATGTTCATCCCGTATTTGGTGAACTTATTGCCAGACAGATGGAACAGATGTGGCGGCTCATGGGAAGAGGCCAGTTTACGATAGTGGAGATAGGTGCCGGTAAGGGCTGGCTCTGTCATGACATAATTAATTTTATAAAAAAAGAATTCCCTGAATTCTTTGAGCAGGTTGATTACAGAATAGTGGAAATAAGCCGGAATCTTATTGAGAGACAATCTGATACCTTGAAAGGGTTGGAAGACAAAGTATCGTGGGAATCTTTCTCTGAAGACGGTTTTTCGTTTGAACCCTTAGAAGGATGTTTTTTGTCAAACGAATTTGTTGACGCTCTTCCGGTACACCAGGTGATAGTAGAGGATAATTGCCTGAAAGAAATATATGTAACGATTGAAAACGATGAGTTTTGTGAGGAGGTAGATAAGCTATCAAATCCGGTATTGGAAGACTATTTTAAAGAGTCGAAAATAAGCTTAAAAGAAGGGCAAAGAGCAGAAGTAAACCTGAAAGCGCTGGATTGGGTAAGAAATATATCCCGTTACTTGAAGCGTGGCTTTGTTATCACTATAGACTATGGACACCTTGCCGAAGACCTTTATTCTGAAGAGAGGCACAGAGGAACGTTGATGTGTTATTACGGGCATACGACAAATGAGAATCCATACGAAAGAGTCGGTAGTCAGGATATAACGGCTCACGTAAATTTTAGCAGTTTAATGCAGGAAGGAAGCAAATATGGGTTAAGCATAACCGGCTTTACCAAACAATCAAACTTCTTAATAGCGCTTGGCATCCTCAATAAGATGAATGAGGTGCAGGGAGATATCAGCAGTCTCCTGACAATAAAGAACCTTTTCCTGCCAGTCGGAATGGGAGACGTATTTAAGGTCTTAATCCAGCATAAGAGAGTAGATAAACCGGAATTGATTGGTTTAAGGAGTATGGCCGAACCAGAACTTGAGAGGGAAATTGAGGGATATTGATTTGGGATTTACGATTGACGATTCGGGATTGATGATATCAGAATTTATTTATAATTTTTTTAGTAAACCTATCTATTTTATGTTAGACTGAAAACCATTGTTCAAAACCCTGTAAATTTAAAATGAAAAAGAATTTTAAACTATACGGAATTATAATATTTGTAGTAGCTATTGTAATACTTTCAATTAGTATTACAAACTTCCAGAAACAATCTACCTTGTTGCGGAAGGAGATATTCGATAAATGCGAGATGATTGCCGTCGAACTTAAGCACACGAGAGAATATCTGGCAGAAACAATAGCAATTGCAAATTTGCAGCATCATAAAGAGGCCAAAAGACTCATGCCGGCAATGGCCGGAAATGAAATCGGCAAAAAGTTTTATAATGCAACAGGTTATCAACTAAGACAAATCAGTTCAAAATATAGAAACCCTAAAAACAAACCTGACAAATTTGAACAAATAGCCCTGACTGAATTCGAGAAAGACAAGAACCTATCTGAATATAAAGGTGTTGATAAGATAGATGGTAAAAAAGTACTGAGATATCTCATTCCCCTCTACATAGAGGAGGCGTGTCTTAAATGCCACTCTGCAAAGGAAACCGTACCGGAATTCATACAGGAAGATTATCCCGAAGACAAGGCCACGGATTATACATTTGGAGACCTGAGAGGCGCTATTTCGGTGGCGGTTCCTATAGACAGGGCCGAAGCTGAAATCAAAGGGCACCTGATTCATATGACCATTGTAACTACTGTAGGGATGGTATTCCTGGTAGCCTTTGTTACTATTGTAATGAATATTACGATAAGGAATACAGATAAAAAGAAATTAAATTAGTGAAAGTAACTAATTAATCTGCAATGAAACCACGCATAGAAATCCTGGACAAGCTAAGACCACACGTCTTTAAAACATTATCAGCACATTATCAATCCTTAGATAACTGCAAATACGCGGACTTAAGGCTTGGAATCAGCGAATTCAAATCAGCCACTTCTGAAAATGGACAATCCAAGGACGTAACGGACGATTATGATGCCTCGTTCGGTATAAGGGTTATTGCAGGCGAAATGTCGTCCTGGGGATTTTATGGCCAGTCCCTGGGAAAAAACGATTTAAAGATTAAGGAAATAACCAGACTGATTATAACCGGTATAAATATAGCCTATGAGCGGGCAATGGCCAACGCAAAGAGAAAGTCAGAGTTTAAAAAGAAAGCCGATTCATTAACAGAAGTCAGGCTTGCAAAGATTAAGGTTTGTCAGGATACGGTCCCTGCAGATTTCGAAATAGACCCGCGAAAGATTTCCCTGCAGAAGGTATTAAAGACCAGTATGAACGTTTCCAGGCAAATGAAGGAGCTTGATTCATCTGTACTATATACGGCTACCAGGATAAAGACCGGCATTACGAGGGAATTATTCTGCAGTTCAGAAGGCGCAAATATAGACCAGTCATTGCCGCTGACACAGGGTGTTGTCTATGTGTCTGCGCAAAAGGGAGAATCAAGCCCTGAAGTCTGTTATGATTACCTTGGTGATTTAAGAGGATGGGAAATAATTGAAGGCAAAAACTGCTATAACCTGAGCTTTCTTGATTTTGCACTTGAGAGAACAAATGACACAATTGAACTTTCGGGCGCAGAATTTCTTAAAACAAGTAAAGGTAAAGTTGTTGTTGTAACTGACCCTCACTTTAATACACTGCTCGTACACGAAATAGTCGGGCATCCTGCAGAGTCAGACAGGGTATTAAAGATGGAAACTGCCTACGCAGGCAGGTCCTGGCTTTATAAGAGCCGGGAGGAAAACCAGATAGGCAACCGGATAGCATCACCCCTCGTAAACGCATTCTCAGATCCTACCGTGATGGGATATGGATATTATAAATACGATGCAGAAGGCACGCACGCCAGACGCATAGATGTAATCAAGGATGGTATTTTAAAAACTTTTCTGAATGGACGCGAAAACGCCTCAATCCTTGGACATGAACCTAATGGTTCGATGCGGGCAACTACATCCGCAATGGTGCCAATAGTCAGGATGACAAATACCGCCTTTGTCCCCGGCAAGAAAAACCCGAAAAGCATAATCAAAGAAGTAAAGGATGGGTATTACATCGTTAACCACAGAATACCATCCATAAGCGAATCCAGAGAAAACTTCAGGATTTCTGCCAACAAGGTTTATAAGATAGAAAATGGTGAACTTGTAAAATTGTACAGAGGCGGCGGCATAATGGCAAATTCAAAAGAGTTTCTTATGAGCGTTGATGCCGTGGGAAATGATTTCAAGATGTATCCCATACCAAATTGTGGAAAGGGACAACCAATGCAAATCATGAGGGTTGGAAACGGTGGACCAACACTTCGGAGCAAGGCAAGGCTGGCCGGTTGTTGAATTCTACTCCTCTTCCTATCGTGGGCAATGTCATTATTTTAATGTGTAGGAATTTTAATTTTGTGCTTATTACACCCCTGTCTGCGTGCCTGCCTGTGCCAAGTACGGCAGACAGGCGGACACGCACAGGCAGGTGTAAATAAAACCCTAAAGGGTAAAATCCAGAAAGGAGTTAAGTCTTTAGACTATTAATTTAAATATAATACACAGACAAATAAAATGATAAAGAGGATAAGATTTCACGGCAGGGGTGGTCAGGGTATGAAGACTGCCAGCAGGATTGTTGGCACGGCTTCATTCCTTGAAGGATTTTTTGCCCAGGATAGTCCTTTATATGGCGCAGAGAGAAGGGGTGCGCCAATGGTGGCTTTCACGAGATTATCTAAAGAAACGATTCTTGAGAGAGGTATTATAGTCAGTCCTGATATAAACATGATAGCAGATGAAACATTGTTGGGTGATAAAAGCGCAAATGTGCTTCAAGGCACATGGGAGGGGACTATAACAATAATTAATACTCACTATCCTGCTTCACATGTTAAGGATACCCATGGAATAGTCGGTGAAATCGTTACCCTTGATATAACGGAAATAGCCTTAAATGTTATTGGAGAACCTGTGCTCAGCAGCGCTGCTGCGGCAGTCGTGTGTAAACTTACAGGGGTGATAACAAAGAGTTCATTAGAAAATGCGGTAATCAAGGAACTCTCATCCCTAAACCTCAAAAAAGAAACTATACAGAAAAATGTTCAAGCTGCGCTTACGTGCTTTGACAGGATACCAGAAGCACACCCTCGTTATCGTAAACCCATAAAAGAAGCCGTGAATGATGAAATTGTAAAATTAGAATATGCTAATCCGCGTATTGGTACACCAAGCGTCTATGCCAAAGAAACCACAAAATTAAAAAAGACCGGTAATTGGCGCTTGTTCCGGCCTGTCATTGATCATGAAAAGTGTTCGCGGTGTCGTACTTGTTTTGTTTACTGCCCGCATAGTTGTATTTCAATTGATGAGGGCGATTATCCTCAAATAGATTACAATAATTGCAAAGGCTGTCTTACCTGCTTTTATGAATGCCCAAAGAAGGTGATTTCGAAGGATCGTGAGGTAAAGGCATGGTAAAAGAGATGCTGACCGGTAATTACGCTGCTGCATGGGGAGCAAGGCTGTCAGAGGTAGATTATGTCCCCGCATTTCCTATCACTCCACAGACGGAAATAATTGAGACGTTATCACAATGGATAAACGATGGGGAGATGAATGCTAAATTTACCAACATGGATTCTGAGCATTCCATGATTACTGCGGCAGGTACTGCGTCCGCCACAGGAGCCAGGGTATTCGCTGCAACCTCCAGCCAGGGGTTATTGTACGGATACGAAATGCTTTACAATGTAACAGGCTGGCGCGTGCCTCTGGTTCTCGTTAATGTGTCAAGAGGTTTATCTGCTCCTATCACACTCGAACCGGACCACAATGATGTCCTTTCTGCCAGAGATTCCGGATTTATACAGATACACGCGGAGACATGCCAGGAGGTTCTGGATACCATCCTGATGGCTTACAGGATTGCAGAGGATGAAAGGGTGCTCTTGCCGGTATTGATAAATATGGATGGATTCTATCTCTCATTTACGAGAGAATCGGTTGAGATTCCCGATAAGGATGCGGTAAGCAGGTTTCTGCCGGAATACAATCCAAAACATGCTTTTTTTAAGGCATCAAACCCAATGTCACAAGGCGTAGCTGTGCTGGGAGGAAGTGTGTATTCATATTTTAAATATCAAGTGCATCTGGCATCATTAAATGCGTTAACCGTTCATAATGAAGTTGCCGTCGATTTTAAGAGAATATTTGGCAGATCATACTCTGCAATTGAAGCTTTCAGGATGGATGATGCAGATTATGTTATTATAATGAGCAACTCTTTTGCCGTTAAAGGTAAGTCGGCAGTAAACAAATTCAGGGAAATGGGCCTAAAGGTCGGTCTCTTAAGATTGAGGCTTATCAGACCATTTCCGTATAAGGAGCTGAGGAGATTACTAAGCGGTAAGAGAGCCGTTGCCGTTATAGATCAGAACATCAGCCCCGGCGCTGGGGGGATTCTTTTTAATTATATCACAACGGCGCTCTATCATGAGCCAGACAGGCCGGAAGCAATATTATCTTTTATAGGTGGGCTTGGGGGCAAGGATATAAGTCATACCGAATTCAACCATATAGTTGGAGAGATGGGGAAAAGCATAGAGATCGGCGTTGTTCCCGAAACGCAGCTCCTGTACACAAAAGGTGATTTGGAGCAAATAAATAATTTGTTAAATATTGCGGGTAAGACTTCAGAGGGGGTGGAGAGATTGAGGAATTGAGGGAAACTCAAAACTTAACAAAGCGCCTAAAAGCAGGAAATAGAAGCGGTTTGAACAGTTTAAGCCGTTTAAACAGTTTAAACCGTTATTTCCCCAATACCTGAATTCCTCAATCCTATTGTTAACTATGTCTGTGAAAAGCGTTGTTTACAAAAAATTTAAAGATATTTCAAAAGACGAGCATATTTCTCCAGGAACTGCATTATGCGCCGGGTGTGGGGGGCTTCTCGCCTTAAGGCTGGCGTATAAGGTTTTGGGCAAGAATGTGGTTATTGTGAATGCCGCCGGCTGCTTTACCTTGCTTTCAGTCTATCCATACAGCCCTTTCAGTTCGTCATGGATGTATACAGCGATGGCGTGTGCGCCTGCAGGCGCTCAGGGAATAAGAGACGCTCTCGACATACTTATAAAAAAAGGGAAATTAAAAAGCGAGGAGAACCTGAAAGTAGTAGTTCTTACTGGTGATGGCACAGCAAACGACATAGGATTGCAATCAACATCAGCCGCAATATACAGGGGATTGGATTTCTATTATTTCTGCTATGATAATGAAGCTTACTCTAACACTGGCTTCCAGATGTCAAGCGCAACTCCGTATGGATCTAGGACAAGCACATCACTTCCAGGAGAGATAAACCCTCAGGGAACTGCCCAGAAGAAAAAAGATCTGTTTGAGATATGGAGAGCGCACAAACCGCCATATCTGGCGACCGTCTCTCCATCAGACCCTGTTGATCTCTCTAACAAGTTCGAAAAGGCATCTAAGTTTAAGGGGCCAAAACTCTTTATTGCCTTATCTCCCTGTCCTCCGGGATGGTCATTTGACTCCACAAATTCAGTAAATATTGCAAGGCTTGCAGTGCAGACTGGTATCTGGCCATTGAAAGAAGCTGTTTATGGAGAGGTAAAGCACACCGTTATTCCAAAGTTTAAACCGGTTGAAGAGTATCTCGGAACACAGAATAGATATGCCCACCTTTTTAATCCTGTTAAACAGGTCGACGTTATAAATAATATTAAAAAAGATGTAGAACAATATTGGAAACGTTATTTAGAAGTTTGACAATCTTCTAAGCGATTACTCACAAGATCGGGGGACACCATACCTATTGGTTTCGATATTAGCATTCTCATGACAGAGGAAATAAGTATGGTGTCCCCCGATTTCCCCCTAGAAAAACATCTATCATTAAAGTTAGAAAACGGAGTTTTGGCAAAGTTAGATGGTAAAGTACACAAATTATTTTCGTAAAAAGGTTCAAACAGGTTCTAGCAAAGGTTAAATCTATTGCGCATTCATTTAACAAATTGTTTGATGGTCTTTGCCACTTCTTTTACAGTATCGTGGTGCGCTGAATCTTCATAGAAATTCTGATGTAAAGCATCTGCAATTAAGGATAGTGTTGTTAATGCTTGCGTTTTTTAGTTCTCTTGCAATTTCAGCCAGAAAAAACTTTGCTCCTTCATGCGTCTTGATTGTTTTACTTCGTTGTGACGCAATTGCTTTGGCTATTGTGACCATTGCACCCCATGATCTTTCTGAAGCTTGTGCGTAGTCACCCTTTCTCAGGTATTCGTCTGAATCGGTTATGTATTTATTATTAAGGTACAGGTATTTTTTTAATTTCCCATTTGCTTTCATATAGTGCATTTTAGTATTGTATTGTTTTCTTGTCAATTGGTATGTAGACACGTGAATACATATTTGGTATTGTATAAAAAATAGTTCACCGCAAAGAACGCAAAGAGATTATTTTTTAGAAAGTAGCCTTCACAAATTATCAGGAGTCTGAATCTTGCAGAAAAAGCAAAATGATTTGGGGGAAAAGGATATAACGTTAGATATTGTAGAAACTGCAATGGCAGAAGAACTCAAGGCGAGCGGCCTGTACAAGAAGATATCAGCACAGCTTGAAGACAAGGCGGCAAAGCTTAAATTCGATGTAATGGCAGATGCGGAACAGAAACATTATGAGCAATTAAGAGAATGGTATGAAGATAATTTCGGTAAAAGCCCCAAAACTAAAAAGATAAAGGTATCAAAAGCCGTCAAGGTAAAGAGGCCTGAAAAAAAGGCAACCTATGAGGATGTAATAAAGATAATAATAGATGTAGAGAGAAATGCCTGTAAATTTTATGAAGATGCAGCAAAGAATACAAAAGATGAAGGAGCAAAAAAAATGTTTGAGGCTCTTATCAGGATGGAGAGCGCTCACGTTACTCAATTTAAAGATGAATTTCGTGTAATAACGGAACCATCGCTCTGGTGCGCAGAGGAAGATATTCCATGGATGCTGGAGGTATAAGTCTTTATATAGTGTGAAACTTTTACGCATATACAATAGATCTGTACAGAATTTTAACAAAATGATGTTATATTTCTAAAAACTTTCACAACTTTGAGTAAGCAAAATCAAGAAGTTAGTGACCTGCCCGACTTCGTCGTTCGGGCGGGCTGAAGGGAGCTAAATTCTATTATGTGGGAAAGAATTGTAGACATTATAAATGGAGGTAAAAAGTTCATCATAACGACCCATCTCTTTTCTGAAGGCGATGCCATCGGTTCCGAACTTGCACTTAAGCGGTTTTTGTGTGGACTAAATAAAGATACTATAATAGTAAACAATGAAGCGCTTCCCTCTGTCTACCGTTGTTTTGATCCTGACAAGGATGTTAAGTTTCTGAAAAGTAAAGGTGTTAATATTAACCTTGATGATTTTGATGCTATTTTCATAGTTGACGTCGCTGACTGGAGCCAGTTGGGCGACTTTGCAGATACGATCAAGGCCAGTCAGATCACTAAGATATGCATAGATCACCATCCAACGAATTCCGGTTTTGCTGACATAAATGTTATAGTCAAAGACGCATCTTCTGCCGGAGAGCTGATATATGACATGATCATATATATGAATGAAGAAATTACACCGGAGGTAGCAACTCCCTTGTACCTCTCAATTGCAACTGATACAGGGTGGTTTAAATTCAGTAATACAAGCGCAAAGGCATTGAAGGCTTGTTCTGCCTTGATCAGGGCTGGTGTAAGATCGGAGTTAATTTATGAAAAGCTGTATCAGAACAGACACCTGAGCTATTTGAAGTTATTAAACCTTACGCTTGGCACCTTACGTTCAGAATGTAACGGGCAACTGGTATGGGCCAAGATGACCAGGGAGATGATTAAATCATCCGGTGTAGAATTTGTGGACACGGATGTAATCATCGATCTGATTCGTGCCGTAAATGAAGTGGAGGTTGTAGTTATATTCAGGGAACTGGGAGAGAGAAAAACAAAGGTGAGTTTTCGTTCAAAACACACGGTAGACGTAAGTAAATTGGCATCCGATTTTGGTGGCGGCGGACATGTGCGTGCTGCAGGGGCATCATTAGATGAACCGATTGATACGGTTATTGGAAATGTTGTAACTGCAGCAAAAGAATTAATGGAAGAAACATCAACCTGTATCTCACCAGTCAGCAGTCTTACATAATCACTTTTGCGAGAACATAGCATTTTTCAGGAAATCTGAAAAATATCAAATAACAAAAAAATCCAAAAATCCCAGACAAAACTGGTTTCGGTCATCAGGCTTAGCTTGGTCATTCGGACATTGTAATTTGAAATTTGTTTGGGTTTTATTATTTGAGATTTGTAATTTATTAAACTTCTGTTTGGTTCTGGCTTGTCCAGGTTAGGAGGTTATTAAGATGGCAAAATGGGAATGTTCGGTTTGCGGCTATATATATGATCCTGAAAAAGGAGATAGCATTAACGGAATTCCACCCGGTACTCCTTTCGAAGCTCTGCCGGCTGATTGGATTTGCCCTGCATGCGGCGCCGAAAAAGTTGCGTTTGAGAAAGTAGGATAATGAGACAGAAAGACAAGACAGCGTTTATTGCCATAAACCTAATCCCAACCTGGACACGCTGGAAATTACAAATCACAAGGAGCAGAGACTAAAACTATTACTTTACGCACTTTGTTGCAGCCTCAGGCTTTGGCCTGCGGCTACACAGATCGCCCTGTTTAGATAATAAATTGTATGATAAGACATAAGACCGGTGTCGTGCTGGAATCACTGCGGTTAATGATTAAGGATGGTATCAAGACTGCTTCACTCCTTGGTTTCAAAGGTATTCAGATAGATGCCACACAAAGAGAGATAACCCCTGAAAATCTATCAAGAACGGGCAGGCGGGAATTAAGGCATCTTATAGATTTAAACCGATTAGAACTTTGCGCCCTTGGCGGTGAACTGGGATCAGGATTTATCAATGAAAATGAATTCGATCTCCTCATCAGGAGAATAAAGGCAATTATAAACCTTGCCCTCGATTTACAAACCAATATTATAACCATACAAACAGGCAGCATACCAAATAATACTGACTCCACGCATTGGCATTCCGTAAATACTGCCCTGAGTGAGATTGGCAGACATGCCGAAAATTACGGATGCCGACTTGCCGCAAAAATTTCATTTGATAATTATTCAACACTGAAGGATTTTCTGAAATCACTACACACCGAAGGAGTCAGATTAATCTATGACCCGGCATCACTAATAATAAACAACCTGGACCCTATCAAGGGTATACATGAATTACACAATTATATAGTCCACACAAATCTCTGGGACACCAGACAAGCTGAAGAAGGACGAAATATAGAGGTCCCCATTGGAGAAGGCATATTACCAGTTGCGGAGTTCGTCTCTACCCTTGAATCAACAGGATATCATGGGTTTTATGTTGTCAATTCTAAAACAGTGCAGCAGCCAGTTGAGAATATCAGGAAGGGCAAAGAGTTTCTGGATAGGTTTTAAATCCTTTGTAACCTCTGTGGATTAAATTGGTCGAATGTCTTTTTTAGATTTTATTTTATCCTATCATGCCAATAGTTTGGCTTTTTATTTAATTGCATTATAGCAATAATAAATATCTCATCTTCTGTGGTCTGATAAATTATGCCGTAAGGGAAACGGTTTACCAAACAACGTCTGGTATTTTTTGATAATTGTGACCATGCTTGCGGAAATTGCAGAATAATCTGTATGGATTTATATACCTCTTTGGAAAATTCGAGTCCTAACTTATCTTGACAATCATTGTAGTAGTCAATTGCCTCGTTCAATTCTTTTTTTGCTGATGGATGGAAAGAATACTTCATGAACTGAGTTTATCTTGAATCTCTTTAAAAACATCTTCTCCTGGAATTGTTTTTACTTTCCCTGTCTTTATTTCCTGGACTCTTAACTCCGCTTCTTTACCCCATAATTCATCAATTTCTTTCTTTGTTGGATTGAGACTATCCAGCAATTTTTCTATTAATTGGGTTCTAATATCGACAGGCAATGATATTACTTCAGAAATAAGGACATCTGTTTTTATCATAATATTCCTCCCACTATTAAATAATGTCATAGTATGGTATTTAACTACGATTATTGCAAGTCAAATTTGGTTTTCAAGTGGTTTCCAAACTCTCCCTTACCCGCCTGAACGAAGAAGTCGGGCAGGTGCCGTTCGGACGGGTACCTATTCCTGCCCGAACTGACTGGTCAGGCGGGCGGGCAGGTCGGCTTAGAGACTAACCACATACAGTAGCTCTCAAATCATAATAAATCTGTCAAACACTAGCATAGGGAAAGTAAGATGCAGAAATTTACTTGTTTTGTGAAAGAAGAAGACGGGCAATACGCTTCTCTGTGTTTAGAATTGAATGTAGCATTATGTGGCAAAGAAGATATATATGCCGGTAAATATCAGGAAAAGAACCGTGTTGTGGTTGTTCCGAGAAACAAGAAAAGTATTCCGCAAGGAACATTAAACTCTTTCCCTATACCATGACTAAGTGCTTAAATGGAAGGCTAAAAACATTCCTCTACAGTTTGCCGATTTCTTTCAAAGAGTCGCGCCGCAGACACCTTGTCAAATAAATCGCTACTTTTCTCGGTTCATTAATTATTCCCCGCCTGATACCAAATATTCCGTAATGTTACGGTTTCCTTTAAAACCTCGATGAAGGCAAGATAATCCTCTTTTGCAGGGGAATATGGCTTCCCTGCGCCGTCCTCTGTTCATAACGTGATACCAGGCTCCCGGATATTGTATTCTAAGCGGTCTTGAGATAGAAACACTATAACGTCGTTCAACAGTTAAGTCAAAGGCCCCTCCTCTATTCTTTG
>Ga0156324_1134_pt1 | contig 18065 bp, 16 predicted proteins | sample RifCSPlowO2_12_FD_107972 | JGI IMG/M metagenome (GOLD analysis project Ga0156324, IMG submission 107972) | Planctomycetes bacterium RIFCSPLOWO2_12_FULL_40_19
CAGGCAGGTGCATTTAGACGCTACAATGGAAACCTAAAGGTTTCCGCTACGTCAATGTGCTGAGTTGCCGAAGGCCTAATTTATGCACTTCTGTATGCATGAACGGCGGCTGATATGACTGCGGTTTGTATGCTGCCGCTTCCTGCATCAATACCTTTCTTTTTCTTCTTTTTGCGGGCAAGTTCTTCTTCCGCCAGGGCAGATTCCTCTTTGCGTGTATGCTCCCGGGTACAATAAGCGAGCAAAGACACGGTAAGATTCAGAAGCACAAGGAATATATATACAACACCCATACCAACAAACATAAGCATAACTGCATCGCCGATCATTAATAACCTCTCTTAAGGTATAAATTATTAAGAGCTATTTCTCCCGAGTTAAGACTGATAATACCACGCTTTTCACATTCAAAAAGCAATGTCCCGTCGTCGTTCAGGTCGATTATCCTTCCTGAATATGAATTCCGTTTCACGTCTGTAAATATGATTTGTTCATTTATAAATGCCAATCTTTTCTTTATCTCCAGGCGGTTATGTGTAAATCCACTTTGGCGCAGTATATTAAAACAATTAATGATTATGTCAAGGAGTTTTTTTAACAGTTCAAGCCGTTCCACTGTATGGCGCAATTCGCAGCGAAGCGATGTGGCAGGGATGTCAATGCAAGAAAGAGATTTTCCCGCGCTGTTTACGTTGAAGCCGATTCCCAGTATCCCGTATACATTCTCATTGGATTCTGCAACTTCACACAGTATACCGGATATTTTTTTCACATGTATAAGCACATCATTCGGCCATTTTACATGTGGCTTCAAGCCGTAACCTTCCAGTAACTGAGCGACAGACAGGGCTGCAACCTGCGTAATATTTTGCCTGAGTTTCTGCTCCATGGATGTAAGCGGCAACATGAGTGAAAATGTAAGATCCTGACCTGGTACAGAATTCCATACCCTGTCAAAACGCCCTCTTCCATGCGTCTGCTCATTAGCCCAAATTGCCGAGAAATCAGGTAAGGTTGAACAATGCTGTTTTAAGAATGCATTGGTAGAATCCAATTTATTGTACTTATAAATTGTGTATATTGCCCCACCAGGTTTGATGATTTCATGTTTTAGTTCTTTTTCCATAATGATTATGTCCGTCAGGGATAAATCTATTTAAGTGCTTATGCCGCCGTTTTCTGGCGTTTGCGGTCTTGTTCCCTTAATAATCTTTTTCTGAGACGAAAGGTTTTTGGCGTAATCTCTATCAGCTCGTCATCTTCAATGTATTCCAATGCCATTTCCAGTGTCAAATCCCTGGGAGGGGAGAGCTTAATTCCCTTATCTGCCGTAGCAGATCTTATATTTGTAGCTTTTTTGGCACGGCACACGTTTACGGCTATATCGTTTTGTTCGCAATGTTCACCAACTATCATCCCTTCGTAAACCCTGTCACCAGGTCTGGTAAACATGATTCCCCTGTCACGTAAGCCGTCAAGAGCATATGCTGTTATATCTCCACCTGTCATAGATACCAGGACACCCTGAGTCCTGTGAGGAATCTCCCCCTTGAAATACTCGTATTCATAAAAATTGTGATACATAATGGCGGTTCCCTGTGTGGAGCTGAGAAGCCTTAGTCTTAATCCAACCAACCCACGTGAAGGAATTTTGAACTCAAAATGTATCCGCCCGTTGCATTCCCGCATATTCAGCATTTCACCCCTTCTGGCTCCCAGCAGTGAAATAACCTGACCATCGAATTCTTTTGGAACATCAATTACGAGGAACTCTACAGGTTCGGCCTTTTTCCCGTTAATTTCCTTGTATATAACCTTTGGTTTTGAGACCTGGAGTTCATATCCCTCTCTCCTCATATTCTCGATCAAGACAGACAGGTGCAGCAATCCTCTTCCCGCTACATGAAACGACTCGCTGGAGTTAGTATCGTGCACTTTTAATGAGACATTTGAACGCAATTCTTTATATAATCTATCCCTCAGATTCCGGCTTGTTACGTATTTCCCGTCCTGACCTGCAAATGGGGAGTCGTTTACTGAAAACTGCATTGACAATGTAGGTTCGTCAATGCTTATGATGGGAAGCGGTTTAGGATCATTGACATCTGCCAGGGTATCGCCGATTTCAACATTTTCTATTCCCGTAACGGCGACAATGTCACCGGCAGTTGCCTCCTTCACACTTTCTCGCCCCAAACCAGAGAAAGAAAAGATTTCTCCTATTCTTTCATTACGCTTTTCTCCATTCCTTTTAAGCCATGCTACATTACTGCCGGAATGTATACTCCCATTTGAAATCTTGCCGATTCCTATCCTGCCTACGTAATCGTTGTAATCCAGCGCCTGTACAAGCATCTGGAATGGTTCATCAGGGTTTGTTGATGGCGCCGGGATATGTTTTATAATAGCATCCAGGAGTGGAGTCAAATCATTGCTTTCCTGTTCCACTTCAAGTTTTGCGTACCCATCTCTGGCGCTGGCGTATACTACTGTAAAATCTAACTGTTCATCATCTGCGTTTAAGTCAACAAACAGGTCGAAGATTTCATTAAGGACATCATTTGGCCTCCCTTCTGGTCTGTCAATCTTGTTGATAACGACAATTGGTTTGAGGTGATAGCCTAATGCCTTTTGTAATACGTATCTCGTCTGCGGCATAGGGCCTTCGTAAGCATCCACCAGGAGCAGTACTCCTTCTGCCATCCTTAGCGTTCGTTCCACTTCGCCTCCAAAGTCCGTATGGCCAGGTGTGTCAATAACGTTTAATTTAATCCCTTTATATTGGATTGAAAAGTTCTTTGCGACAATGGTTATCCCGCGTTCTCTTTCCTGATCGTAAGAATCCATTACGCGTTCTACAACTTGCTGATTAGAGCGAAAGACGCCGGTTTGTTTTAACATCTGGTCTACTAAAGTTGTCTTTCCGTGGTCCACATGGGCTATGATGGCGATGTTTCTAATATTTTTTATTTCCACGATTACTTTTTCCCGTTTCTTTGTTTGATTTTAGGCCTGGCCTTAACAATACTTGGTTAATAAAAGATAAATTTTCTGAGAACTGCAATATTTAGTAGCTTGCGTTATTAACGTAACTGCTACTAAATAAACACCGTATTATAGTAATAATTTAGAAATATTACAGGATAATCCTGACATGATAAACGCTGGATGGATAAAATGCCTGTATTAGTGGTAGGATTTTGCGGATAAAATAAACGAATGTAGCGGAAAACTTGAGCTTTCCATATTAAACGTCAATCCTGTTAATCCCCCTTTAACAAAGCCTGCCTGGCGGTAGGCATGGGGGACACAAAAGTCCTCGTCGCTTTTTGTCCTGGGAAGGAGCATTTTAACTGCGTCAACTGGCGAGATTTGAGACTTCCTCCAGCCACATTATTTCATGGTCCGAACCGGACGAACATGGTAGAAGAAGTAATAATAGATGTCCCAATCTACCAAACCGGCGAAAAAGTCTATGCGCCACGCAGCATCCAAATGTTGATAACTGTCACCGGTCCAGATCCAACCTTGTGTCTTATCAAATACAGGATCTATAAATCTGTCATTGCTATGATTCTTACTCGATTCCAGCAATGACGCCGCCTCCTCTACAGTAGGCAATCTCCAGTCGTAATACCCGGCGTATCCTCTCTTGTTCAGCAGTTTTACCCAATGCTTTGCTTTTTCCCAATTCATGCCAAATGTTGATCCTGACTGGTGCCACATTAATCCGGTGGCATGGTCGATAACGACCTTGTTATCATTTATTTCTTTCAACACATAATCGTGTTTGATTGTACTTTGGCCGTAAAATCCCCATTCCTTTTTTTTACGTATTGTGATATGTTGAATTGACTGTACTTCGGCTACAGATAAATTACTGTAAGAAGAACGCAACTGCACCTTTTCAGCTTTAACATTGGAATTTTCTGGTTTAGATGTATCAGAACTATTGTTATTAGCATTTGTTGCAGCGAATAGTATGGCTGAAGCTGTTACACAACCAGCTAAAATATAAGAGGCGCTGAAGAGTATTATCTTATATATGAGGAGTTTCGGAGAAATAGTTATTACCCTTTCCATTTTATTGTAAAGTATTGGTAAATTTGTAAGTTTTTTTCGTAAGACCTTCCGCAATCATTTGCCTCTATTTTATGACAATTTGTACGATACAGTCGATAGAAGCATATTTATTACAGGAATTATAAACTCAGGAGTAAATTAGGCAAGTATTATTTAAGAGTAACTGACTTTAATTTGCCATTCTTAAGTATCATGATTGTATGTACTTGCTATGCTTATAACTCTTGAGTATTTATTCTAATATAGACCTTAAGTGTAATGATATAGGTTTTTCCTAAACAAAACACATGGTAAAACCTGGATAACTTCAACTTCATTCTCCAATCCGGTGTTAAGAGCTTGAATATTTTTTTAGAAAAAGTATAAATAGACAAACAATGGTGTAAATGTATAATATGTAAAACTACTGTTAGGGAATAATAAAAGAGGGGAAAAAATGGACGTTACAAAAATATTCGGGTCGAATGTATTTAATGATGAAGTTATGAGAAAAAGGTTGCCAAAGGAAACCTATAAAGTTTTCAAGGAAACGATTGATAAGGAGATTCCTTTGCCGGCAGAGGTTGCTGATGTTGTTGCAAGCGTTATGAAAGACTGGGCAATTGAAAAAGGAGCTACTCATTATACCCATTGGTTTCAGCCATTGACGGGGAGCACGGCGGAGAAACATGATTCCTTTATTTCACCTACTGCGCAGGGTGGAGTAGTTATGGAATTTTCCGGTAAACAGATTAATAAAGGCGAACCTGATGCGTCAAGTTTTCCGAGTGGAGGTCTCCGGGCTACCTTTGAAGCACGCGGATATACCGCATGGGATTGTACGTCTCCTGCATTTTTGAAGGAAGACGGAGCCGGTGGCGTTACACTTTGTATTCCTACTGCGTTTTGTTCATACACGGGTGAGGCGCTGGATAAGAAAACTCCGATATTACGTTCAATGTCTGCCGTTTCAAAACAAGCGCTTCGGGTTTTACGCACGTTGGGGAATAAAACGTCTAGGAAAGTTACTTCAACCGTTGGCGCAGAACAGGAGTATTTCCTGGTCGACAAGAAATTATTTGCGGAAAGATTGGATTTAATTGTTGCAGGGAGAACGCTCTTTGGCGCACCGGCGCCAAAAGGACAAGAGATGGAGGATCACTATTTTGGACAGATTAAAGACCGCATTGCTGATTTTATGAAGGATCTGGATAAAGAATTGTGGAAGATGGGGGTTGCCGCTACAACAAAGCATAATGAAGTTGCTCCATCACAATTTGAAATGGCGCCAATCTTTACAACAACTAACATAGCCGCAGATCATAATCAGCTTGTTATGGAGACATTACAGAAAGTTGCTCTCAGGCATAATCTTGTCTGTCTTTTGCATGAAAAACCATATGTAGGGCTAAATGGTTCGGGGAAACATACGAACTGGTCATTAAGCACTGATGATGGTGTAAATCTACTTGATCCAGGAAAGACGCCGCATGACAATGCGCAGTTCCTGCTTTTTATCAGCGCTCTTATTAAGGCTGTTGACCGTCATGCCGATATATTGCGAAGGTCTGCGGCAAATTCAGGCAATGATCATCGTCTTGGCGCTAATGAAGCGCCGCCGGCAATTATTTCAATTTTTATGGGTGATGAATTGACAGAAATTCTGGAGGCTATTGCGAAGGGGCAAAAAGCAACATCAAAAGGTTCTACTTCTATTAAGGTAGGGGTTGATACTTTACCGCCTCTTCCAAAAGATAACAGCGACAGAAACCGGACATCGCCATTTGCATTTACCGGTAATAAATTCGAGTTTCGCATGGTTGCTTCCTCTGCTTCGATTTCAGGGCCGAGCGTTGTGTTGAATACCATTGTTGCAGAAGCTCTTGATGAAATTGCAACCAGGCTTGAGAAAGCACAGGATATTCACAAAGAGACAACAGCCATAATAAGGGATACGATGAAAGAGCATGGAAGGATTATTTTTAATGGCAACAACTATTCGTATGAATGGGTAAAGGAAGCGGAGAGGCGAGGGTTGCCAAATATTAGTTCTACTGTGGAAGCGCTTAAAACTTTTACAGACAAGAAATCTGTTAATTTGTTTAAAAAATATAAAGTACTTTCAAAAAGTGAATTACATGCCAGATATGAAATTTATCTTGAGCAATATATAAAACAGATTAACATTGAAGCAAATGCGTCACTTGATATGGTAAGAAGCCTGTATATTCCGGCAGTTATACCGTTTGTAAAAGAGCTCGCAGAGACGATCGAAAAGTTGGAAGCTGTAAATGTATCTGCGGATGTTCAAAGAAAATTGCTTAAGCAGGTTTCCGGACTTTTAGAGTCGGCATATCACAACAACGAAAAACTGGCGATTGAACAGAAGAAGGCGCACGGGATTACTGATAGTTTTAAACGTGCGGAGGCGTTTCGTGATGCGGTACTTGCAACGATGAATGTTTTGCGAAAAGATATTGATGCGCTGGAGACGATTGTTCCACGGAAGCTATGGCCTGTTCCGACATATGCCGATCTTTTGTTTAAATTGTAATATTTCCAATCTGAGCAGCCCTCTCAAATAATATGATATTATAAGGATTTTCATTTTAAGTCTTTGAGGATCAGGGCTTTAAATTATTCTAGGCGGCTCAACCCTACCCGTCCCAGCCAGAATGCACATCGGGCTGGCAATAGACTGGTCAGGCGGGTACCTTGATGATAGAAAATTCATGCTGGCGGTTAAAGTCCGCCGATTATAACGTAGTCGGATTTCGCTTCTTCAAGGAGGTTAACAAGGTTATTGTAGAATTGATTAAGTGTTGGATATGCCAAGAAGTCCATTCCTTAAATATGGAGGATAGGGGATTCGAACCCCTGACCTTTTGAATGCCATTCAAACGCTCTCCCAACTGAGCTAATCCCCCAATATATTCATAAGTTTAATGTGTATTGCTGCTTATATAAACATTTCATAACAAAATTGTTAGCCAAAATCAAGCAATTTCCTCAAACGTGTAAGTCTTTTCATTTGTACTAAATTATATCAAATGATATAAACAAAGTAATATACACAGGCTTTTAATAGTCCGGCGTAAAGTATATTATTAATGTGGGAGAGGGCAGTATGGATCAAAAACAACCACTCAACTTTAGACTGAGAGCAGATGTCGTAGTAAGGCGGATATTCTGGTGCTTTTTAGGTATTGAACTTCTCATTGTTTTTCTTGATGTGTTTGTCAATCACTACGAGTGGTCTTCCGTTGTTTCTATCAGGAGAATGGTAAATATTACCCGCGAAGACAGTCTGTCTAACTGGTTTTCCAGTATTCAGGCGATTATAGTAGGATCTGTAATCTGGTTAATTGCCTTTGCTGTTAGAAACCAGATGCAGGACAATCATTATAAAAGAAAATTTTATTGTTGGGCCTGCATAGGAATTTTTTTCATTTACATTGGGATTGATGATGCTATTAAGTTCCATGAACGGATGGGAACGGCCTGTAAAGTCCTTCTTGCGAGATCTGCAGGGTCATCAGATCCCGGGATTTTATATTCTATGTACGAGGCATTTCCAAGTTATTCATGGCAAATGATTTTTGGACCTTTTTTTATGGCAATGGGAATCTTTCTGCTATGGTTCTTATGGAAAGAGCTTTCCTCAAAAAGACTCTGGTATTGGTTTTTAGTTGGTATAAGTCTGTACGTTATTGCGGTGGGGTTGGATTTTGCAGAGGGTTTAGATAGTGGTTTCTATAAGGATGCGGGTATAGCCGGTTTCTTCTCTACGGAGGATTATCGAATCAGGCATATGTCAAAAACTCTTGAAGAGTTTCTTGAGATGCTTGGAACAACAGTATTCTTGACGATATTCTTGGAGAATCTGTTCAGGCTATCGAAGGAATGGAAAATAAATATATCGGCAAAATCTTAAACCGATATAGATTATAGTAAATCATAGTTCACATTTGATAAAATGACCCCATATTATCAATTATTTAAATTGTTATGAAAGAAGGATTGATAATTTCCCGTCTTAAATTAAGGATTGCACTTAGGGCAGGCAATTCCACCATTTTCTATCGCAACATCTTTCGATAGGAACTCGACCAGGTCGTCATGGCTAATGATTAGTTCGGTGCAATCAGGACGGTGAAATAAACGAGAGTGTCCTGTGGAGTAAACTGTTCCATTCCAGGATTCTATTGCAGGTGAGTGTTTTTTTCCGGGTACATCAAAAACCGGCAAACCAAATGCCTTTCGCACCTCTTCCACGTGCACCGCTTCAGCCGCCTCCAATTCTTTGACGCCACCCCATATTACTCCTACTACTTCCCCTTTCATATTCAGGACAGGACTGCCACTATTACCTGGAGCGTTTTTAATAAACAGTTCTATGTATTTAGTTCCTCCACGTTTATAAATACGATTAATGCTGCCTGTTGCGGGTGTAAATTTCTTCAATTTTGGATGACCTAAAGTAAAAACTTTTTCATCAACGTTCACTTCTTTTGCAAGGGGCAGCTCAAAAGCCCCGGGTATCTTCACGCGAATTAATGCCAAATCTATTCCCATGTCACTCCAATCGTATGTAGTAGCTTCTTTAGCTGTGTCAAGTATCATTTTAACGTTATGCATTGGTAAATGGTTATCTTCTTTATATTTTATCCTGTTTATTTTCTTAATTCGGTAATTTGTATTATGGAATGTAGTTAACACTGCCTTGGATTTATCATCCATAACGTGAGAATTTGTAACTATTCCCCACTTAGTCTGAAAACCGGTTCCAACTTGTTTCTCTAGATGACCGGGTGCAACACTACCTACTCCAAAAGTAGGAGTACCCGTTGCTGTACCAGTGACAAATGCAGCAAATCTTAAAACATCCCAGACGGAAGTCTTTATCTGTTTATGTGTAATAAGTACAACTGAAGAATAAACATTATTGACTATTTCTGATGTAGGCTTGTCTCCATAACAGATATTGGTATGAAGCGTAGGGAATATGCCAGGAAAAGCAAATAATAGGACGAAAACGACAGATATTAAGTATTTCATATATGCATACCTCAAAAACACAGTTGTAGATACAATGGAAGGGCGCACCTGCCGGAACGACGCAGTCGGGCAGGTTGCCACCTACCCGAATAGGTACCCGTCCCCGTCAGAACTATTTTGAAACTATGTCGGGCTGGCGGAACGGCTTAGCTGAGCGGGTACGCCCTTACAATACATGGTTAGGATTCATCCCTGCTGGTTACTAATGACATTGTACCCGTTACCGGTCAGACTGATCATTCCTACGGTTAGATGATACCCTATAAGATTCGTCTGTCAAGACCACATATCTTTTACTGGAATGAGAGGCATAGTATTGACAACAAAAGATAACTCTTTGTGGTTGAAACAGACTATTGGAAGTTTAAAAACAGGATTTAAACAGCGCGTGAGGGGCTGTTTATCAAATAGTCTTAATTATTGGCTTATTTGCCCGCCTGTCATCTTTCTGGCAGGGGAAACGAGCTATACAATAAATATTATTTCCCTTGCTTTAATATATAATATTTGATATATATTTCGCACTAAGCAGTGAGGTTGTATTGTAATATAGTATTATAATCTGTTGTAATATTATGGCTACAAGGTGACAACCTTGTAGCTTTTTTTTATATTTTTGTATAGAGAAGAAGGAGGAGGTGAAAAAGTAGTATGCCAACAGGAACAGTCAAGTGGTTTAATGACAAGAAAGGATTTGGTTTTATTTCCGTTGAGGGAGGAGAGGATATCTTCGTGCATCACACTGCTATTCAGAGTGATGGATTCAGAACTCTTGAAGAAGGAGACAGTGTTCAGTTTGAAATTGTAAAAGGCGATAAGGGTAACAAAGCTGAAAAGGTCACTAAAAAATAAAGCTTCTCAAAAATATTCCCATATATTTTGAATTTCAAAGCATAGCAAGCTGCAGTTGATTGAAAATATGGAATTGTTACTTAAGTTTCTGGTATAACTCTAACCTTAAACCCCAATATTCTTAAAAGGATATTGGGGTTTTTCTGTGGAATCTGGAAATACAGGGGAGGTGTTAACGCTTTAGACATCAAATGGCATTTTCAGTGTTAAATCGAATCAAAAATTGAATATGAAGACTTGTTAACCAATTTTATTCTACTACACTCACGTTTTTTATAATGATGGGTTCTTTTGGTACATCTCCGAAACCGTTATAAGTGCTGGTTTCTACCCTTGCAATTGAATCAACCACGTCCATACCCTTGATAACTTCTCCAAACACAGCGTATCCAAAGCCACTTGATGTATTGTCTGTGTGATTCAGGAAATCATTATCTTTTAAGTTTATAAAGAACTGGGCAGTGGCGCTGTTAATAACGTTTGTTCGCGCCATGGCTATTGTACCTCTATTGTTATTTAATCCTCTTCTGGCTTCGTTTTTAATGGGGGCTTTAGGGTCTTTTTGCCTCATTTCAGAATCAAGGCCACCGCCCTGAATCATAAAGTCCTTTATAACTCTATGGAAAATCAGATTGTTGTAAAAACCTTCTGATACATATGACAAAAAGTTTTTGACAGTTCCTGGAGCTTCTTTCTCGTACAATTCAATCGTTATATCTCCCTTTGATGTTTCCATTAATACCTTTGGATTGGCATGTGCCAAATTCAGTTGTATGCCGATGAGGTTGGACAGAATGAAAACAGCGATGAAGGCTGCTATCTTATTGTTGTATTGTTTAAGCATGGATTTTCTCCTTAATAGTTATTCGTAATAAATTTACATTCTAAACATTAAATCATAGCTTTGTAAATAATTCAACGATTTTATCTCTCTCGCAACGGTGTACATGACTGATAGTGGTTTTGTTGGCCTTCCTGCTTTATTAGGGCATTAGGGCATATTATCGTGCCAAAGGACAGTTGCCTGAGGCCGACCCTGTGGGCAACTTCAAAATCCGCCATGTCGGGATTCGCCGTGGCGAACAATACGTCCCTACAGTCTAAGAGAAACAGCAAATATGAAATTCCAATTTGATTTCACCGGAAATGCTGGTAAGATTACAAACTAGCGTGATTTGGTTGCAAATTTATTACATTTTAAGTATGAAGAGGCTGTGGACTGGGTCGAGAGAGCTAAGGACAAGCTGAAGAGTGAGTCAGCAAGAAAACTGCTGTCAATCATAGAACATTCGGATCCGAGTGAGTGATGGAAGAAACTTAAAGATTGACGATTGATTATTGTCTATTGTAGATTGGAAAAGATAGAAGCAAGAAACAGTATAGGTCAGGTATCCTGTTTAAAACTAACTCCATCAAATCAAAAACATTTTGACAATGATTGCTTATTAACCTAGAATTTTCCAGTAACTTGAATGCTCTTATATAATTTTGAAAGGGGAAATATAATGAAGACTCAACTGGACAGAGCCAGAAACGGCGAAATTACTCAGGAGATGAAAGAGGCTGCAATCTATGATGATGTAAGTCCGGAATTTATACGTGAAGGCATTGCTAATGGCCACATTGTAATTTATGGAAACCCTCAGAGAAAATCCAGGGTGGTAGGTATCGGACAGGGCCTCAGGACAAAGATAAATGCAAGTATCGGGACTTCCCCGGATATTATAGATTTCGATATGGAGGTGGAAAAGGCCAGGGTAGCGGAAAAGGCCGGCGCCGATACACTGATGGAACTTTCAACTGGTGGCGACCTGGGTGCGATAAGAAAAAGGGTTCTTGACTCCATCAGTTTAACGGTTGGGACTGTGCCATTGTATCAGGCTGCAATGGAAACCATTCAGAAGAAGGGGTCTGTGGTGCATATGGAGACTGATTTCCTGTTTGAGATTATCGAGAGACAGGCGCAGGAAGGGATCGGTTTTATGGCGATTCACTGCGGTATAAACATGATTACATTAGAACGTCTGAGAAAACAGGGATATAGATATGGCGGTCTCGTAAGCAGGGGAGGCTCATTTCTAACAGCGTGGATGAATCATAATAAAAAAGAGAACCCGTTATATGAAGAAATTGACAGGCTTATTGATATAATGAAGAAATATGACGTGATTTTGAGTCTTGGGAATGGTTTAAGGGCAGGTGCCATACATGATAGCACCGACAGGGCTCAGATTCAGGAATTGATTATAAACTGTGAGATTGCAGAATATGCTCAGAAGAAGGGTGTTCAGATAATTGTTGAAGGCCCCGGACACATACCAATAGATGAGATAGAGACAAACGTTATTATACAAAAAAGGATGAGTAATAACGCACCATTTTATATGCTTGGCCCCATTACTACCGATGTGACGCCCGGATATGACCATATCTCTTCTGCAATTGGAGCAGCTTTATCATCCAGGTATGGCGCCGACTTTATTTGTTACGTCACACCTCCGGAGCATCTGGCTCTTCCCACACCTGATGACGTGAGAGAGGGCGTTATGGCCGCAAAGGTTGCCGTTCACGTTGGGGATATGATAAAACTTAAGGATAAAGTGAAAAATCAGGATCTGAAGATGGGTATTGCAAGGCGAGACCTTGACTGGAAGACCCAGTACGAAACTGCCATTACCTCAGAGAAAGCAGAGGAGATAAGAAAGAGCCGTCCGCCAATGGAGGAAGATACGTGTACAATGTGCGGTCCAGTGTGTTCGTTAAAGGGTGTGATGGAATATTATGAAAAGGATCTGAAAGACAGCAGAAAAAGGAGCTACTCGTCGGCATTATAAGGGATTAGCACATTACCGTCGACAACCTCGGTAATTTGAATTGATATTACATGCTTTTTTCAAACATGTCCATCATCCTGTTAGAACATCCAAGGCCAAGAACTCCGGAGAGATATGAATCTGTGGTTAATACACCGCTATCTTCATGCCTGATGACCGGTTACATTGCTTCAACACTGAAATCCAATCACCACGATGTGGATATTGTTGACGCAAATCTTTATGGGTGGTCTTTCAATGAAACTATTCAGGAGCTTAGAAAGAAAAGCTTTAAATTAATCGGTGTTCATCTTGTCTATTTGTGGGAGAACACGGAAGATGTGTTTGAGATGCTCCTTAATCTTCGTAGGAGTGTTCCTGGTACGCACATAAATCTTTACGGGCACTTCCCTACATTTGCATTCAGAGAGTTACTGGCAAACTATCCTTATGTTGACTCTGTAACTATAGGTGAACCGGAGGCAACGTTTCCGGAACTTGCGGAAGCAGTCAAAAACAACAAAGATACTTCTGCTTTATACACAATTGACGGCCTTGCGTTCAATTCCACCAATAGTAAAATCGAAGAAGGTGTCCTTAAGCCCAACGTAATTCTGAACAAGCCGAGAAAACCGGTTTCAAATCTTGATAAACTTCCATTTCCTTCTCGCTGCGACTTCGACCTGCTGAAGGAAAGGGGGATTTCTACCTATATACTGGCCAGCAGGGGTTGCTATGGGAAATGTACTTTCTGTTATCTGGATAATTTCTACGGGGAGGAATCCTCTTGGCGGGGAAGAAGCCCTGAAAATGTATTTAATGAAATTTTTGATATTTATGAAAACCTTGGGGAAAGGTATTTCTATTTTGCCGATGCAAACTTCTTCGGTCCTGGTAAAAATGGGAAAGAACGTGCGTGTAAACTGGCAGGACTCATTATGGATAAAGGTTTGAATATAAAGTTTGGAATCGAATGCAGGGTTAATGATATAGATGACAAAACGATTGGCATACTTGTCAGGGCGGGACTTAAAGACGTATTTCTTGGAGTTGAAAGTGGAAGTCAGAGATCTTTGAATAAATTCAGAAAATTTACAAAGGTTGAAGATAATAAAAAGGCTATTAACATACTCAGACGGTATGATATAGAACCCAATTATGGCTTTATCATGTTTGAGCCGGATTCAACATTGGCAGAGGTAAGGGAGAATTTTGAATTCCTTAAGGAAGCGAAAATGCTGAATTCGCCGGGTATTACGGCTCATCTGTTACATCATAAACAGACTATATTCAAAGGTACGTTTGACTATGAAAAGAGGAATAGTGGGGCAAAACCTGCTTCAAAGCTTGGGTATGAAAGCGCCTATGAATTTAAAGATAAAGCTGTTGAGGCATTTTCGGAAGAGATAAATGCCTTTTGCCTTCAAGCGCTTAAAGATTTGTCCATGAATAGAGATTTTGAAAAAGAAGAACGTGATTCATGTGTGTATGGTGAAAACAATTCGTATTCCAGACAGATGAATGAGAAACTAATTGAACATTTCGAACGGACTTTGTACTCGTATGAATAAACATAGAGATATTGAATATCTTAATGAAATAAGCTATGGCTATTGGAAGGCTCAGGTTCTTTTTGTGGCTGTTGAGATGGGTATATTTACATTGATTAAGGGTGTTGGCAAAAGCGATAAAGTGGTCGCCAGAAAGATTGGGACTGATCATCGGGCAACAGAAATGTTTTTAAATGCACTTGTATCTCTCGGACTCTTGAGAAAAGTTAAGGAGGTCTACAAGAATACAGCTATGTCCAGTCGTTATCTGGTAAAAGACCGTCCTCTGTATCAGGGAGACAGGATTCGCCATTTTCACAACATGTGGGATTACTGGACAAGATTAGGTGTTGCTATCAAGACCGGCAAGCCTACAGCATTTGATGATGCAGAAAAAGAAGTAGATGAACAAAGATTGAGAGTATTCATCAAAGCCATGCACAATATCGGTACAATACAGGCTGAAGAAGTATGCAGGAAATTACATCTGAAGAAATACAGTAGCCTTCTGGACCTGGCCGGAGGGCAGGGTACGTATGCAGTAAGATTTGTAGAAAAGAACCCGGAAATGCGGGCTGTAGTCTTTGATCTTCCTGATGTTATTAAGATTGCCAAAGAGCATATCAAAAAATCAGGAATGGGAGGGAAAGTTACAACAAAGGCAGGAGATTGCCTTAAGGTTAGTTTTGGTAAAGAATTGTATGACTTTGTTTTTGTATCAAATTTGTTGCACATCTATGAGCCGGATGAAAATCGGAAAATATTAAAAAAGTGCTGGGATTCCTTAATGGAAAATGGTATTGTTGTGATTCAAGAGTTTGTCCTGAATAGAGCAAAAACACAGCCCATTTTTGGCACACTCTTCAGCCTGAATATGTTGATGGGAACACATAAAGGTTCCTCATATTCTGAGGTTGAAATGAAGGAGTGGCTCAGGGACGCCGGATTTAAAAACATAAAAAGATTTAATCCGGGCCTGGAATCAGGTTTAATCATTGGATACAAATTGTAAAAATAAAAGGAGATGAATGAATGTATAAGAGGATTGTAATACCAGTTATATTATTATTTTTTGTTTTGCAAACTAGTTGTTTACTGTTGGTAAATGAAAATTCAGAAGCAAAAACAGAAGAGAGTACAGAGACCGCGGCTGAGGCGGATGTCGTTGCCACTGTTAATGGTGAAAAGGTTTTTCGTAAAGACTTCGACAGGAGGATGAATGTCATTAGGCGCATGAATCAGGAGGTTACACGTTCTACTGAAATAATGGTAGTGAAACAATTGGCGATGAAAGTATTACTTAAGCAGTTTGTTAAAGAGCAGAATATAGACGTAAGTGATAACGAGGTGCAGGGAGAGGTGGAGAAGATCAAATATTTTTTAAAATCCAACCCGAATAATAGTGAAAAACCGTTGGAGGAAATATTGAAAGCTCAGGAGTCCAGTATCTCAGAATTGGAAGATGAAGTAAGAAGGACTCTGGCTTTAAGCAAATATTTGGATACAGTAGTTAGTGATGACGAAAAAAGAAGTTATTTTGATGCGAATAAGAGCGCTTTTAATGGTGAGAAAGTAAAAGCAAGCCATGTCTTAATTGATACGACAAAATTAGAAACAGACGCTGAACTTGAAAAGGTCAGGCAGAAGATTGAAGAGATAAAGAAGGAATTGGATAATGGCGCGGATTTTGCGGAAATGGCGAGGAAATACTCAACGTGTCCTTCTGCAGAAAATGGAGGCGACATTGGCTTCTTTCAAAGAAAAGGTTCTATAGTAGAAGAGTTTGCTATAGTTGCTTTTTCAATGGAAGTTGGAGAAATAAGCGAACCTGTAGAAACACAATTCGGTTATCACATAATAAAGGTTACTGATAAAGAAGAAGGAAAAGATATTAGTTATGAAGATGTGGCAGACATGGTTGACTTTGTATATATACAAATAAAGACCGAAACTCTACTGAAAGACTTGTTTGATAAGGCAGAGGTTGAAATTACACTGTAAGGCTTATAAAGAAGAGTTTTGTATGCATTTACGAGTCTTTTATTTTCTTGTAAATGTCAGGGAGTTTTTTTATTAATACCTGGATTCTTTTCTCAAGAGTAACAGGTTTGGCCGGAGATCCCCAGACTACGGAACCTGCTTTTAAACTCTTATAAACATTAGATGCGGCGCCTACCATACAATTATCATCAATTTTTACATGATCAGTAACGCCTACATCTTCCGCTATCATAACATTTTTGCCTATTCTCACACCTCCGGCAAGTTTCGCATAGGCGATTAACATAGTATCCTCTCCTATAAAGACATTATGTGCTATATGGGAATGGTTGTCTATCTTGACTCCGGAGCTTATGACGGTTTTGTTTAGCGCTGCGCGTGCGATAGTTACGTTTGAGCCAATTGCCACATCATCACCAATTTCAATAGTTCCCACCTGAGGGATCTTTACGTGTTTGCCTTTTATCTGAAGATATCCAAAGCCGTCATCGCCAATAGATGCGCCGGATTGGATTATTACGCGTTTACCTATTGTGACTTCTTCTCTGATTGTAACATTTGGATACATTATTGAGTCATCACCTATTTTGCAGCTTGCACCTATAAAAGTATTGGGGTAGATGGTTACATTATTGCCTATTTGTGTGTTTCCCTCAATTACGACATTTGCCCCTATAGAGATATTGTTACCAATTGTAGATTCTTTTGATATTGTTGCTGATGGATGAATAATGCGTGGCCGTTGCTGTTTTTGGTCTGAAATAACCTTAAGTAGTTTAGTAAATGCCAGGAATGGATTATCGACGATAATTAATGTCTTTTCTGTTTCTTCTATCGGCCTGTGTGATACAATTGCAGACGCATTTGTTTCAAATACTTTATTTACAAATTTTTCATTCTTGATAAAGCTTATATCGCCTTCATCTGAATTTTCAATGCTGGACACACCCGTAATAAGTAGGTTACAATCTCCAAGTACTTTACCGCCAATAATTTCGTTAATTTGCTTTATGGTAAATTTCATATAAATTAAATTAATTTATCAAATCTTGATTATAATAAAATGTTCCTTACTATTGTTTTGCGAAGCAAAACACTTTAAATTGGCGAACGGTGCGAGCTGATTTATATCACACGAATATAGGCGATGTCAAACTGAACTTTCGTGTTGACATTCAATCTAGATAAAAATAGTATCTTAAAATATTAGTAAAGAAAGTATTGACATGGATAAAGATAGAATAAAAGAGTTGTGCGACGAGACTGTTAAATTGGGCGCAACCTTTTCCAGATTAATTTCCACAAAGAGTATTATAGTAGAGCCCTGGGTTCAGTTGAAATGCCGCTTTGGTTGTTCAAAATTTGGCAAATATAAAACCTGTCCACCGTATACGCCAACGTATAAAGAAACTCAGGAATTGATGAATTGCTATGAAAATGCCATTTTGATAGAAGGACAGCCCCCTGCAAAACAATTTGAAGAAATGTTGCTCCGCATTGAACATAAGGCAAATTTTGCAGGATTTTATAAGGCCTTTGCTTTAAATGCAGGGCCGTGTCCGCTTTGTGCTGAATGTGATGTAGATGGTTCTTGTGTGATGCCAAAGGATGCGAGACCGTCAATGGAGGCCTGTGGTATAGACGTTTTTAAGACGGTTCGTAATAATGGCTTTGAAATAAAATTTCTCGAACATAAGAATGAATATGTTAAGTACTTTGGTTTGCTTTT
>Ga0156324_1126_pt1 | contig 17301 bp, 15 predicted proteins | sample RifCSPlowO2_12_FD_107972 | JGI IMG/M metagenome (GOLD analysis project Ga0156324, IMG submission 107972) | Planctomycetes bacterium RIFCSPLOWO2_12_FULL_40_19
AAGAAAGATAGGTCTCAGCCTTAAAGGGGTAAAGAAAACGTCGGCGCAGGAAGGCCAAGCTCAAGAAGAACAAGCTGATATTGAAGCCTCTGAAGACGTTATCGAAGAAGAAGTTGATGAAGTAGAAGAGGAAAATATATAAAAGGGAGAAGCCGTTATGCGGTTTCATCACTTCAATCATACTTGAAAGAAATTAATAGCATACCGCTTTTAACGCACGGGCAGGAAAGAGAATTAGCAGGAAAATCCAAGAAGGGTGATAAACAAGCACGTGAACAACTCATCAGGACAAATCTGAGACTCGTAGTCAGCATTGTAAAAAAATATACCAAATAAAGGGCTTTCCTTCCTGGGCCTCACTGAAGAAGGAAGCATTGGATTAATCAAGGCTGTAAATGATTGTAATCCATTTATTGGGAAAGCAGCTCTGCACAAACTTAAGGATATTCTTGGAAAGGAATAGTAAGGCTTGCTAAAAGAACTGGTTCGTGATATTCCGGATTTCCCAAAAAAGGGAATTGTTTTTAAGGATATAACTCCGTTATTTCTTAATCCATCGAGTTTGAAGGAAATCGTCAGCAAAATTTCTGATCACTATGCAAATCAGAAAATCGATGTAATTGTGGGGGCAGAAGCGAGGGGATTCCTTATCGGGCCAGCAGTAGCCATAAACTTAAATGCAGGTTTTGTACCGGTCAGGAAACCCGGGAAACTACCCTATGAAACAGCAAGCATGACATATGAACTGGAATATGGCACGGACACACTTGAGATACACAAAGATGCAGTAAAAGCTGGTGATAATGTACTGATGGTAGATGATCTTTTAGCAACCGGCGGCACTATGGCCGCCAGTTGTAAATTAGTAGAATCACTTGGCGGTAAAATAACCGGATGTGCTTTCATAATCGAACTCGGTTTTCTAAATGGAAGAGACATGTTAAGTAAATATGATATCTTCTCACTGATTCAATACTGAAGTAACAATTTAGAGCGCTCAATATTAAGGCCGGCATTATGTTGACTGCCGGCTTTTTTCAATTGATATTAATAATTGAAAAAGCGCCCGTAGCTCAGAAGGATAGAGCGACGGTTTCCTAAACCGTAGGCCAGAGGTTCGAATCCTCTCGGGCGTAGTTTAAAATGTCCTTTTATTTTACTTTTAAATAACATTCTCATAAATGTCAGGATTTAGTCCTTGACACAAGTTTACGGCACATAATAAAATATTATCCTATGGAAAATGTAAAACAGAGAATTCGTAAGTTCTTAAAGTTTTTTGATGATAATAAGTTAAAAATAGCCATCGGCCTTGCCGTAGCTATCGCAATTGGTGTACCTGTATATTTGTACAAACAGAAAGGAATAAGTGATTTCAATGAAGTTTGGGGCAGGGTTTACCAGATTAACTATGAAATGGCTGTAGCCGGGCAAGAGGCACCTGAAAAAAAGACCGAGTCAATCGAGGGAGCCATTAGTGAGTATACGTTTCTTAAGGATAATCTATCAACTACCGGCGCCACTCCCTGGCTGATGTCAGAACTGGGCAACGCTCAATATAAGGCAAAAAAATACGATGAGGCTGTCTTCACATACAGGGAGTTCATTACACGTTTTGGCAAACATCCTTTAGCTCCCGTTATAAGGCAATCTTTAGGTTACATTCTTGAGGAAAAGGGACAGTTACAGGAGGCTGTCGAACAATTTGAGAAAATTGCAAAAGACCCGGAATCCTCATACATTAAAGCACAAGTTAGGTTAGATGCCGGAAGGTGTTATGAAAAATTGGGACAATTAAATTCCGCCGTGACTGCATACAAAGACATAATTGGTTCTTTCCCTGAAAGTAGTTGTGCGAAAATGGCCAAATATAGACTGGAAGACCTAGAATAAAATACAATGAATTTAAGTAAAATGGATGTGCTGGGATTTGAAGAATCAGGTCAGGTTCAGTTAGTAATTAAAAAAAAATATTCTTCAAAGAGAATTGATAAGTATCTTGTTTCGCGGCTTCAGGATTATTCACGCAGCAATATACAGAGATTAATAAAAGAAGGGGCAGTTAAGGTCAATAATACTGCTGTAAAAAACAGCTATGAAATAAAATTAAACGATGCTATTTCAATCCAACTGCCAACTAAAGGCGACGAACATATAACTCCGGAAAACATCCCGCTTGATGTTATATACGAAGACGAATACTTAATGGTTTTGAATAAATCTCCGGACATGGTAGTACATCCTGCACGCGGCCATGCAAGTGGGACGTTGGTAAATGCCCTGGCATTTTACTGTAACAACCTCTCTGCATTAAATGGCCCTTTAAGACCGGGAATAGTTCACAGGCTGGACAGGGATACAAGTGGAGCTATTCTTGTAGTAAAAGACGAAAAAGTTCATAAACATCTGGCATTGCAATTTGAAGAAAGGGAGATAAAGAAAGAATATCTTGCGGTGGTCAAGGGTGAAACAGAACTGGATTCTGATAAGATAGATTTGCCAATTGGAAAAGATAAAAAGGATAGAAAAAAAATGGCTATTCGTTATGACAAAGGTAAAAGCTCTGTCTCCATTTTTGAAGTATTAGAACGTTTTCCGGGTTATACATTAGTCAGGGTCATCCCAGAAACCGGCAGAACACACCAGATAAGAGTTCACATGAAAACTATAGGCCATCCTGTCGTAGCCGATTCAGAATACGGCAATAGTGACGCCTGCTATATTGAAGATTTAATGAAACATGTTTCAAATAAAGACATACATAGCCTTGCAAAAATTACAGAATTGTGTAATAATACAGGTGAACCTATTATTGGAAGACAGGCACTGCACGCTTATAGGATCGGATTTACCCATCCGGTTTATAATAAGACGATGGAATTTACGGCCAGAATTCCTGAAGATATGCTTAACTTACTTACAACTCTCAGGAAGATTAAGACTCTATTAAGTTAAAGACAGAAACCACAGATTACGCAGATTTCACTGATTATATTTTAAAAAGATAACAAACAAAGAAAAAATATTTGGGGATTGCAGTACGTATCATAATTAAAGGGAATATGTCCCTGTTTTTCCTATTTAAATAACGGAGGATAAGAAAATGTTTAGCATGCCTGGAGGTATTGAATGGATTATAATCCTTATTGTAGCGCTGCTTATCTTTGGCAAGAGACTGCCGGAGGTAATGAAATCAATAGGGAGAGGTATCGTTGAATTCAAAAAAGGTGTTAAAGGTGTAGAAGATGAAGTGGAAGACGCAGTAGAAAAGAAACCGGAGAAGCTAGAAACATCTAAAAACAAAAATGAAAAGATAAAAACAGACGATAAAGAACATATCAAAGAAATGAAAGGATAATAAGCTCATGGCACAAACCAGTAAAAGGCGAAAATTAAAATGGCGCAGTAAAAAAGCCAACCACGGTAGAAAACCAAATATGGGAAAACAAAAAGGGAAATTATAAAACCAGCTTCTTCCCAACTTGCTCGAATAACATTAAAATAAGAGAAAACATTAAATTAGTAATTTGACGTGATCATTAATTTACGTGATTCCCTTTAATGCCTTTTCATAAACCTGCAAATCCCTTTCGCTAAAGAGCACAAATCTAACCTCTGCAAAGTTGTATTCCTGAATGAATTCTTTTACCGTTGTAATGGCAATTTTCGCAGCTTTATCTATCGGAAACCTGTAAACACCCGTACTGATGGATGGGAATGAGACGGACTTAATACCATTTTCTTTTGCCAGGTTCAGGCTGTTATAATAGGCATTGCGAAGAAGCTGCTCTTCACCACGGTTTCCTCCTGACCAGACAGGGCCAACTGTGTGAATTACATACCCGGTTGCCATATTTCCGCCAGTGGTTATTACGGCTTCGCCGGTAGGACAACCTCCTTGTTTTGCACGAATCTTCTTGCACTCTTCAAGAATCTTTGGCCCGCCTGCACGGTGAATGGCGCCATCCACACCTCCACCGCCCAGCAGGCTTGTATTCGCAGCATTGACTATGGCCTCAGTCTCCTGTAACGTTATGTCACCTTGAACTAAACTGAGCTTGGTTTTACCAATCTTTTTCTCCATTTTTTAGAATTTCCATTATAAGTTCAACACATCCATAGTAGCGGAAACCTTTAGGTTCCCACGTTCATAGTTAGCTGATGAAAATGTTTGCATAAACACTGGCATTCCCCCCATGGTGTGTGGAGGTCTAAAGACCTCCGCTACATTTATTCAACATAAATTTGAAATACTCATACATTCAAACTATTGAATCAAACAAAAAGTTTTATTACCATTGCAATAACACAGATTGTAAGCGCTAAACGTATCCATTGTTCACCCCTGGCAACAGCCCAATGGCTGCCAATCCAGCCGCCAAGACCCATCCCGGCAGCCAGACACAATCCTATCGTCCAACATATCTTACCGTTGAAGGCAAACACAATTAATGCAAAAACGGTGTAGATGCCCGTAATAAATACCTTGTGGCTGTTAGTCTCCACAAGATTTAATCCCTTAATCGTGGTCAGAGCGGCAATAATTATAAAACCAACACCAACCTGAATAAACCCGCCATAGATTCCAATAAAAAAGAAGGCAATCATTGTAATAATAAAGTGGTTGAGTCCTGAACTCATCAGCCTACCGACATTCTGGCGAGGGTTCCAGAGGATAAGTCCGAGAACAAGCAGCATGATAATGGCAAGTACCCTTTTGAACAAGATATCGGACAAATCAACGGCAATTTGGGCGCCGATTATAGCTCCTATAAGCGCAGGCACTGACAATAGAAGGCTTAACTTAAAATTAGAAACACCCTTCCTCTTGAAGCCGATGACTGCAAACAAACATTGAGTCATAATGGCGAGACGGTTAGTGCCGTTTGCCACTGCTGTTGGTAAGCCTAAAAAGATGAGTATCGGCAGGGTAAGCAGTGAACCGCCGCCTGCAATGGTATTGATGAATCCCGCTATGATGCCAACAGTGAATACAACAGGGATATGCCAAATTTCCATAAACTAATCAAGTTTCAGCCTTTATTCCCGGCAACGTTTACAGACCTGAAATAAAATGGCGGGACTCTTAAAGACCCATGCCAATCCGATTTATCGCCGAGAGCTATTATATTATTAAAGACATCAAAGACATTCCCGGCAATCATGCAATCCTTAACTCTTCCAACGATCTCTCCGCTATCTACAAGATAGCCTAAGTCAATATTTACAGAAAATTCCCCGGCAAGGACATTGCTCTGGCCTCCTCCAAGAACCTGGTCTACAAGTATTCCACGCTTCATGTCTTTAATCATATCTTCAAACTTCATTTCTCCGGATTCAATTATCACATTAGAGTTTCCCGGAGAAGGCTGTGAGGCAAAGCTTCTTGTTCCATTCCCTGTAGATTTGGCATTCATAATACCGGCAGTTTGTAAATCATATATATAATTCTTAAGCACACCTGATTCAAAAAGCGGAGTCCTTTGGGCAGGGACGCCTTCATCATCGCAAGCATAGCTTCCATCGGCGAAATCAATCGTAGGATCGTCATACATACTGATTCTTTCATCTATTATTTTCTGCCCCAGTTTACCTGTTAGCGGAGAAACTCCTTTCTGAACCATTTTTCCATTACATCCGGTTTCAAATGTTGATAGCAAAGTTCCAATAGACTTGGAAGTAAAGACTACCGGATAGGCGGCAGTAGATATTTCTATCTCTTTCTCTGCCAATTTCAAATCACGAAGCGCCTTCGTTGTATGTTTACCAAGGTCATCAGCTACTTTTGCAGAACTTTCACCTTCTCCAATCCATAATAATCCTTTATCCTTAACAAGCAATATATCAATACCTGTTCCAAAAGAAGTTGACCGGGTACTTACGTCTAAACCGCTTGAGTTAATTAAACGGCTTTTACTGACACCTTTTCCAATACTAACTCCACATTCATAATCCGGATTTACAGATAAGGCTTTTTCTATAGTGTCCTTTCCAATTTGTATGCCTTTTTCAACAGGATAGCTCACAACGTTTTCATCAAACAACTTGACATCCTTAAATTGTTTCTTCGACTGAAATTCGAATTTTGCCTCCTGTCCGAATTCAGCGCTTTTTATAGCATTTGTGACAAGCTGTTCAGGTTTTCTAAAATCAGTGGTGCTTGAAAATCCAATCTTGCCATCCTTGATTACGCGCAAACCGATGCCCCTGATTGATTTCGTGTGAACAGATTTTAATTTGTTGTTTTCGAAACTGATCGACCTGGATTCTCCCTCTTCATAAATTACCTCTGCTGAATCAGAATTCTTTAAAGCCAGATCGAGTATCTCTTCTTCAATCTTATTTTTCATTTTCTATTGTTCTCTGATTTTAAAAGTAGGTTTATCTTTTGTTTCTTCTTCTTTCCGGTCCGGAGTATCAAATCTTATTCTTAACCGCAAATCATTTGCGCTATCCGCATACGCCATTGCCGTTTCATAATCTAATTTTTTCTGTATATAAAAGTTATAAATAGCCTGGTCAAAGGTTTGCATACCCTCCTGTTCACCTTGTTTCATTGCCTCTTTCAGCAAGCCAATCTCCTTTCTGAGAATAAGATCCTTTACCCTGGGAGTATCCAAAAGTATCTCTAAGGCGGCAACCCTCTTGTTGTCTACAGCAGGGATAAGTCGTTGGGAAATAATACTCCTGAGATTAAGCGAGAGAAGCAAATATATCTGTTCGTGTCTTTCAGCGGGAAAGAAATTTATGATGCGCTCCAGGGACTGATTAGCATTATTAGCATGAAGGGTAGCAAGGCAGAGATGGCCGGTCTCCGCAAAGGTTATGGCCGCTTCCATGGTCTCAGTATCACGCACCTCACCTACCAGGATAACATCAGGCGCCTGTCTCAGGGTATTTTTCAAGGCTTCTCCAAAGGAATTTGTATCAAGCCCAACCTCCCTCTGAGTAATAATAGAAAGCTTATGATTGTGTACAAATTCCACAGGATCTTCTACCGTAATTATGTGTCCCGGTGAATTGCTGTTTCTGTGGTCTATCATGGCTGCCAGTGTAGTAGATTTACCAGACCCCGTTGCCCCCACCACTATTACAAGCCCCCTTTTGGTCATTGAAATATCCTTTAATACTGAGGGCAATCCCAGATCTTCCAGGGATAGAATTTCCATCTTTATCTGACGAATTACAAGACCTATACTGCCTCTTTGATAAAATATATTTACCCTGAAACGTCCAAGAGACGGATAAAACAGCGCCAGATTCGCTTCCTTTTCTTCAAGGAAGGCTGCTTTCTGTTTCTCGCTTATTACTGAAAAGGCAAGCCTTTCTGTGTCTTCCGGTTTCAGTGCCTCACCCGGTATAGGTTCCGTCTTGCCCTCTACACGGTAAGCAGGAGTAACACCTACCGTTATATAAATATCTGAGGCATCCTTCTCTACCATTAATTTTAATAATTCTTCTATATTCATTATTTTCCACAATAATTACACTTTTATACACCATAGGAAGACAGGACTGATGGATTACTCAGGTATGGCGTTACAGTTTCTTTTGAAACCTCGCCCTGTTTGAACAGTTCCACAAGGGTAGCATCCATTGTCTGCATACCAAACTTCTTACCGGTTTGCATCATTCCCGGTATCTGAGCAATCTTACCTTCTCTTATTAGATTTCTTATAGCAGGGGTTCCAATCATTATCTCTAAAGCAGCGATCCGCCCTTTACCATCTTTTCTTTTTAGTAAGTTCTGTGTAACAACAGCCAAAATGGATTCGGCAAACATGGCTCTTATCTGGCCCTGTTGCTCGGGCGGAAACACGTCTATCACCCTGTCTACTGTCTTAGCAGCGCTTGAGGTATGTAATGTGCCGAATACAAGATGACCCGTTTCTGCAGTAGTCATAGCTAAAGAAATTGTTTCCAGATCTCTCATTTCGCCAACCAGAATAACATCCGGATCTTCTCTCAGGGCAGAGCGAAGTGCGTTAGCAAAACCATGTGTATTGGTTCCCAATTCTCTCTGGTTTATAAGGCTGAGCTTTGGTTCATAAATAAATTCTATGGGATCTTCTATAGTTAGAATATGAGCCTTTTCGTTCCGATTTATAAAATCCACCATGGCTGCCAGTGTTGTAGACTTGCCGGAGCCGGTGGGGCCTGTTACGAGAACAAGACCCTTTGTCTTTTTTGTTAATTCTGCAAGTATCATGGGAAGCCCCAGTTCTTCCAGTGACATTATTTTAGTGGGAATCGTCCTGAATACTATTGCTTCCCCCCTGGACTGGTAGAAGGCATTTACCCTGTAGCGGGCTATTCCCTTGACGTCTAAGGCAAAGTCTAGCTCCTTTTTTTCCTCAAAAATCTTGCGTTGATGATCATTGAGAATATCATAGAGCATTGAATGAACTTCATCTTTGGGGAGGGAAGGCATATCCACTTTTTGGATATCGCCATTAATCCTGACAATTGGCGGCTCACCGGAGCTTATATGCAAGTCAGAAGCGCCCTTTTCATTTGCAAAGGCAAGAATTTCACTAATATCCATAGTTCTTCCTTTCTTTTTATGCCCAACCTGACAAAAATGTGCAAACTCTCTTTACTCACTCTAACTAATGATAATTATATGAAGGAGCAGATCAAAAATGGAACTTCAAGGAATTTGAATTCTGTATTTCTCATCTACCACCAATTGTTACATTTCTTATTCTGATGTGCGGCCCGCCGTCGCTTACACGCAATGGAGACTGCCCGCCCTTGCCGCAGCCGCCAAGCCCTCCGTAAATGACAAGATCGTTGCCGATCGCATCTATATTCATTAATGTCTCAAATACATTACCTGTCAAAACCACATCACGAATCTTCTCACAGAGTTTTCCGCCTTTTATTCTATACGCTTCTTCCGCACTGAAGGTAAACATCTCAGTATTTGTCTGTCCCCCAAGGGAACCCTTTGCATAAATGCCTTCATCTACACCTGCCAACATTTCTTCAAACGTTTGATTGCGGGGCTCCATGTATGTATTAGTCATGCGCACAATCGGTTCACTGGCATAACTGATAGCCCTTGCATTTCCTGTAGGACTCTCATTCATCTTAGCTGCCGTCTCTCTTGAGTGCAGCCTGTTGGTCAAAATCCCATCTTTTATCAGATATGTCTTTTGCGTAGGTGTTCCCTCACTGTCATACTTATTATAGCCTGCCTCTCCTTCTAATGTGCCATCATCTGCTATAGACAATTCATCAGAACCAAAGCGTTTTCCTATTTTCATGACCTCCCGGAGTTTTTTGTTTTCATAGATAAAATCCGCTTCGCTCAGATGCCCGAATGCTTCGTGTGTAAACACCCCGCAAAGCTTCGGATCAACTATTACGGTATACTTGCCACCCTCCACAGGTTTTGCAGAAAGCAGATCAACTGCTCTCTTGGTGACATCTTCACAGCTTTCTTCAAAATTTTCAACCTTTTTATATCCCCTCATATCTCCAATCGAATCATATGCCTGCTGTACATTCATACCATCCTTTGCCATCGCCATAACCGAAATACCGCAGAATATATTCTCACAAACGATAAAGCTGCCCTCCAGGTTTGCGAAGTAAAGCGTACTGTGAGAGTCCACATACCTCACACTGGAGGTCTGAACCTTCTTTGAAGATAGGATTATGTTATTATATTTCTGACACAAATCATGTTTGTCAATCAGCGAAACGTCTGCCGGGTCTACATCAACCCGCGTCTTTACAACGTCGTTAATTACTCCGGTCTTTGCCAGTGATACGTACTTATTGCCAACCAGCATTGCCTGCTCACATGCCATTTTGACGTAGCGAGGTAAATTTTCAATATCATTAAAGGCTACAAATCCCCATCCTCCGTTGATGAGAGCACGTGCGCTTCCGCCCAGTATGCTGCTTTCGCCTATACTCTCCAATTCCTTGCCCACATAAGCGACTCCCGTTCCCCTTCCCTCATTAATGCGTATCTCTATATGGTCGGCCTTCGCAGACTTTAAAGCATTCTTTATCAATTTTTCCATTTTATTTTTTTACCCCATAGTAAACTCACGTTTTCTTAATCAAATCTTCAAATCCCATTTTACCTAAAATTGTCGTCCCCAGTTTTTTTGCCGCTTCGAGTTTTGATCCAGGTGATTCACCGGCAATCAGAAAATCAGTTTTGCCGCTTACACTTGACGATATTTTACCACCCAGATTTTTTATTATATCCTCTATCTCTTTACGTGTATACCCATTCAGCGTCCCCGTTACTACGAAAAGTTTATCAGCTATATTAGAAACCGCCTGTGTTTCTTTGCGAAAAGCATTCAGATTAACACCCGCTGCCTTCAGTTTATTGATAACATTTTTTGTATGATTATTTGAGAAAAAGTCAACTATACTCTTTGCCGTGATTTCTCCAATCTCAAAGATTTCCTCCAACTCTTCAACAGAGGCATTCATAAGTTTATCAAGTGTGCCAAAGTGTTTCGACAGCACCTCTGCCACATGAGTGCCGACATTCAGTATTCCCAATGCACAGATCAGACAGTGTAAACCTCTGCTCTTACTCTTTTCTATTGCAGCAAGAAGGTTTCGGGCAGATTTCTCACCCATCCTTTCCAGCGGTTCAAGGTCATCGAACTTTAGCGAATAAATATCAGCATAATCTTCAATAATCTTTTTGTCTACTAATTGTTCAATTATGGCCGGGCCGAAGCCCTCAATATCCATCGCATTCCTGCTTACAAAATACATTATTCTCCTTTTTGCCTGGGCGGTACACAGAGGGTTGTAGCACTTCAGAAACACCTTTTCTTTAATAACATCTCCCCCGCACACAGGGCACCTTTCCGGTACATCAAACCTCCTCACACTACCGGTGCGCTTCTCTTTGATAACCTTGACTACCTGAGGAATAATCTCCCCGGCCTTCTGGACAACAACGTAATCCCCTACACGAATATCCTTTCTCTCAATTTCGTCGAAATTATGAAGTGTTGCCCTGCTTACGGTAGTACCGCTGAGCGGGACGGGGCTTAATTCCGCCACCGGGGTTAATGTGCCTGTTTTTCCAACCTGTACCTTTATCGTCTCAATCTTTGTCGTTGCTTCTTCAGGATTATATTTGTAAGACATGATCCAGCGCGGCGCTTTGCTGGTTGAGCCCAGTTTATCATGAAGTTCCAACGAGTTAACCTTCACGACCATTCCATCAACCTGGTAATCAAGACCGCTTCGCTTTGTTTCCCATGAATTGCAATATGAGATAACCTCGCCAATATCCCTGCATAATTTATAGTGAGGGTTTACTGGAAGGCCGAATTCTTTTATCTTCTCAAGGCATTCAATGTGGTTTGTAAACCTGCTATCCTCATAGTAACCAAAGGCATAGGCAAATAAGCGAAGGGGCCTTTTGGCGGTTGTGTGAGGATCAAGGAGTTTAAGGGAACCTGCGGCCGCATTTCTGGGATTGGCAAATTGAGGCTCGCCCGCTTTCTCCCGTCTTTGATTTAGTCTCTGAAATTCCTTATTTGGCAGATAAATCTCACCGCGGATTTCAATAACAGGAGGTATCTTTCTGTGATCTATAGACAAAAATCTCAAGGGTATGTTCTTTACAGTTCTTAAATTCGAGGTAACTTCATCACCGATAAGGCCGTTTCCTCTCGTAGCGCCGCGCATGAAAATTCCATTTTCATACCAAAGCGTAATCGCAATACCATCAATCTTAAGTTCTACAACATATTCTATCTGATCGACGTTCTTCAAAATTCGCCTGATTCTTTTGTCAAATTCTCTCAATTCCTCTTCAGAATATGTATTTTCAATGCTGAGCATGGGTATTCTGTGTTCGATAGACGTGAATTCTGAGATAGGCTCGCCGCTTACGCGTTGAGTGGGGGAATCCGGGGTTATTAATTGCGGGTAGGCGCTTTCAAGTTTTTCCAACTCCTTTATCAGTTGATCATATTCATAATCCGATATCTCAGGCATATTCTCAACATAGTACTTTCCATCGTGGTATCGTATCTTTGCGCGAAGATTCTCAATATTTTCAATCACTTTTTTGTCCACGCTTTTCTCGTCTTTAACCTGAAAAATGCATAAAATTCGGACTAAAATGCCAAAATTTATAATCGCGACCTCAAATTGCCTGCTTTTTACTAAATAATACACGAGCTTTATGTGAAAGACAAAGGTATTTTGATTTTTCACTGAAACTTTTTTGGTATTTTTCCTTTCTTATAAGCGAAAAACCTTGACAATAAAATCTGTTTTTTATAGACTTCATAACTTAAAGTTTTGCAAGTATCTTGAATGATTTATAAATCCCGATGTAGGGCGTTTTTTCAACCGGTCATCACACTATCTTCCGACAGGGCGGGCAACTTAACCTTTCTAAATTAAGGAGTATAGATTCAGGAACGAATTACCCAATTCTGTTTAAAGAAATCTTAAAAATCTTTTGAAACCGGAAAATTTACAAATCATAAACTTTACATTAAGGGGTGGTAATGTTTGGGAAAGAAAAAGAGTCAAAAGAATTTTTTGAAGTGTTTAGAAACCAGGGAAAACAAGAAGGAACTAAATACAACAGTAAAATATTTCAAAGAAAGCAGGAGAATCCAACCGTTATTCCTAAACTAGAACCCAAAAAAAATCAGGAAATCACAGATGAGGACAAAAATACGGAACAACTGGGCTGGATCATGAATACACAGAGTGAGGGGAAATTTCAATCCGGTACCCAGGGGCTTGAAAAGTTTCAAACAGGCGTCAAAAAGATCAGAAAGTTATTTCTAAATGAAGTTGTTCTTAAACAGGAAACTTTGATTTTTGGCGCATTAGGAGCTGTTTTTTTATCATTGACTTGTTTTTTCGTGGGCTACAAGATTGGCCACAAAGACGTATTAAATCCTGAAATGCTACAGGAACCTGTTGTACATCACGGGTTGGACGGAAGAGTGAAAGCTTTACCACCGGGCAGTAAGATAAAGGCTGTAGATTTATCACTAAAACAATCTCCAATTCCTACAGTTAAGCAAGAACAAAATGTTAAGTGGACTCTTCAGATTATATCCTATAGCAATACTAAACAACACTTGAAACAGGCTACTAATTTAGCAAAGGCTATCAAAAATATGACGGGCTACAATACCTTCGTGGCAAAAAGAGGAAACGAACTCGTTGTATGTACAGGTAAATTTAATTCCAGGGATAGTGATGAAATTAAAAAGACTCTAAGCGAAATCAGCAAGTTAGAATACGAAGGAAAAAAGCAATTTGCAAACAGCTATCCAATTCAAATAAGATGAGGGAGAAAGGGTAATGAGCATTGACAAAAGTCTTGTAACAAAGGGTAAATTGGTCAGGCATAGAAGTGTTCTCACAAGACCGGAACGCATCAAATATTTAACTGATGAGGGTTTGTGGGATGAAAAGAAATCTGTGTATGGATTGCCAAAGGTAAAAACTACAAAGGTGAAAAAGAAAGTAAAGGTGGCAAAGAAAACTGAAGAAGAAACTGCCGTCACTGCAGTCGCAACAGATGAAAAGGAAAAGGCTTCCTGATGATAGCCGATCGAATGCGGGGATTTGAAGCATCCGGAATAAGAAAGGTATTCGATCTGGCGCAAAAGATTAAAAATCCGGTAAACCTCAGCATTGGACAACCGGATTTTGATGTTCCTGAAGTGGTAAGAAAAGAAGCCATCAAAGCGATAGAAGGGGGTTTTAACAGATATACAATAACACAGGGTATACCAGAGCTTAGCGAAAAGATTCTGGAAAAAGCAAGAAAAGAACGCTGCATCAAAGGCGAAAGCATAATGATAACTTCGGGGGTTGCCGGAGCTTTAACCCTTGCGTTTCTGGTTCTCATAGACCCCGGAGATGAAATCCTTGTGCCTGATCCATACTTTGTGTCATTTAAGCACCTTGTAAATTTTTGTGGTGGCAAAACAAAATTTATTGACACATATCCTGATTTTGAACTTACCCCGGAACGTATCTCACCTCACATAAGCCCGCGCACTAAGATCCTCATTATAAACAGCCCATCCAATCCTACAGGTGTAGTTTGCAAGCCGCAACACCTTAAAGAAATCTGCGATATTGCAAAGAAACACAACCTGATAATTATTTCAGATGAAATATATGAAAAATTTGTTTATGAAACGGAATATCAAAGTATCGGAAAATTCTACGAAAATACACTGACCTGTAACGGTTTTTCCAAATCATACGCAATGACCGGATGGCGATTAGGCAGTGCAATTGGTCCGGCAAAGATTATTGATGAAATGATAAAACTCCAGCAGTATACGTATATCTGCGCCCCCTCATTCGCACAGATAGCAGGAGTCAAGGCCATGGATGTTAATATGGATGAATATATAGAAGACTACAAAAAGAAACGTGATTTTGTTTGCGACGGCCTTATGGAACGTTACAAGATAACCAAACCTGATGGCGCCTTCTACGTCTTTCCTCAGGTACCATGGGGCACTGACGAAGAATTCGTTACTGAGGCAATAAAACGTGATTTATTAATCATACCCGGCAGCGTATTTTCTGAAAAGAAAACTCATTTCAGGCTGTCTTACGCCGCAACATTCGAAACCCTGGAACGCGGGGTGGATATTCTAAACTCCCTGGTTTAGTACTTACAGCCGTTCTGCCCAAAATTATACAGATGTGCTCAGGATTAAAGCATGGAATTGTTCATTTAGTATTACGCTCATAAAAGCACATTGCCGTATTTGTAAATTGGAGTACTAAAGTTTGTTGCCAACACTTACAAATAATCTGTATTGAGCCTTGTTGTAATCAATGACTGACGAAACGTAATCCTTTTTTGCCTGTATCAGCGCCTTCGTTGTAGCGGATTACAAATCATTCCCCATTGCTACAAGCAATTTGTATTGCGCCTTGTTATAGGTTGAAACCGCTTTCAGGTGATCCAACCTTGATTTGATATAGATTTCCATAGCTTGCAGGATTTCAAAGGGACGGACTGTTCCTAACTGTTGCCTCTCTATACTTTGCTTTAAGGCTTGTTCTCCCAGTTGGCTTCCTTCCAGCGCAACCTCTGTTTGCTCCTTGGCTGCCAGGATCTGTTCTCTTGCACTGATCACTTCTTCATTCACCTGTGCCCTGGCTTGTTGCATTTGAATTTTCTGCAAAGCAATCCGGGCATTGTACTGCTTTAATTCTCCGCCGAATGTCAATCTTCCCAGGGGAATTTTCCAGAGAAGCGCTCCATTGATTTCGGCGGTCGGATCGAGAGGGTCAAATACATCGCCGAAATAAGAACCTTTAGTATTTACTGACAACTCAGGCAGCAATAGACCGGTTGTAGTTGTTTTTTTCTCCTCATATAACGATTGCAGCATCAGCTCCATGCTTTTCAGCTCCGGCCTGCTTTGATATGCCGAATCGAAGGAAACATCCATGCTTTGAGTTGTTATCAATTCAAGAGGAGCTAAAACTGTTTCTGTTGCAGCCAGCTTCATGACAGGATCCAGATTCAGCAATTTTACCAACGTCGCTGACATGCTATAGTATTGAGTCCTGGCAAAAAGCATTTCCACTCTTATGTGATTGGAATTGCTTTTTGCCAATAATAGTTCCGATTCAAAACGCAATCCAGCCTCCACCTGAACGGCTATCTGGCTGGCAAGGTCATCCGCTTCCGCTACCAGTTGCTCATAGGCTTTATAATTAAGCTGTGCTGTCAAAAAATCATAGTAGGTCTCTATGATACTAAGCAGGGCTTTGTTCTTCTCCGCCTGTGTTTGGTACACCGATGCCTTAGCTTTGAGTTTGGCAGCGTTGGCTTTGAAAATTCCATCACCAAAATCCAGGTTAGCGTTTAAACCTGTACCTCCCCAGAAACTCTGACGATCGAGATTGGTGAAAATTCTGCCATCAGTGTTCATGGCATTACCCCACAGTTGGTGAATGGTTGTGCCTGCAAAAATATCCGGCAGCCACCACTCCTTTGCCTTAACAAGGTTGGCTAATGCGAGTTCCTGCCGTTGCTTATACTCCTGTATGGTCAGGTTATTGGCCCCGCCTAATTTCAGTACGGTTTCCAGGTTGACCTCCTGCATTTTATCCTGTGCTTTTGCCAAACCCGAAAACCCGGCAAGCAGGATAACCGCCGGTATTATAGTTATATTGATATATCGTTTCATTTTATTTGATTTTTAAAACAGGTTTAACAATCTGGCCGGGCTGCACCAATCCTTTTCCCTGAACAATCACCAGTGAACTCTCAGTGATTTCAGGGTTAAGAACTTCAACATAGTCTTTGTTTGCCAAACCTTTCCGTAACGGGACACGCTCCACCCTGTCATCCTTTACTATCAATACAAAAAGCTGGTTCTGAAAGATCCATTGCGCTGTCACAGGAAGGGAAAGAACACTTTCCCGCCTGCTGATCTGCATAAGAGCTTTAGCATACATACCGGGCTTGATAAAGCCGTCGGGATTATCAATGTCAATTTCTACCTGCATGGTTTTGGATGCGGGGTCTAATGCTCCTGCTGTCCTGCTGACTTTAGCATGGAATGATTCGCCGGGAAGCTCAGGGAAAGTAACCGTTACGTCCATGCCCTTTTCAATGGCTGTTATATCCGATTCAGGCAGGGGAACCGTTAAACGAATGGGACTGATCTCCTGCAATTCAACAATACCCTGCGGATTATCCTCAGTTAAACCGCTTTGTACCAATGCACCATGGTCCACAAGTCTTTTAGTGATCTTTCCTGCAAAAGGGGCTTTCACAGACAAGAAATTCATCCTGTCTTTTATGGCATTCAGGCCGGCGTCTACAGAAAGGTATTCTGCTTCGGCATCCTCTACCAATTGTAATGGAGTAATGGCAGGCGTTTTTTCATGAATAGATTCCAGGCGCTCATAAATGGATTTTTTTGCTTTCAGTTGGGCTTTCTTTTGCTCATATTGTCTCACCAGTTCAGGGTTGGCCAGTTCCGCAACCACCTCTCCTTTGCTGACCATATCGCCAATATCACTGAATATGTTTTGCACATACCCGCTTTCCATTGCATAAAGCGTCACTTTCTGATTAGGCAGCGCAGTGCCTGTAATCAATACCTCTGCAATGAATGAACGATGTTGCGGTTTTACCACTTCAACGGATTGAATCTTATTGGTTTCTGATACCCCATCTGCTGTTGAACCGCTACCGTTTTGTTGTCCTCTACTACAGGAAGATATGAAAAGCGAAACGGCCAACAGGCCAACCACTATATATTTATGTTTTATCGTTTTCAT
>Ga0156324_1103_pt1 | contig 16890 bp, 13 predicted proteins | sample RifCSPlowO2_12_FD_107972 | JGI IMG/M metagenome (GOLD analysis project Ga0156324, IMG submission 107972) | Planctomycetes bacterium RIFCSPLOWO2_12_FULL_40_19
ACAAAATTTTAAGTGTTACATTATTGATATGCCGGGTACAAAAGAAAAATTAAGATATCATTTTGTGGGGATTGGCGGAATTGGAATGAGCGCGCTTGCTCAGATTATTAACTCACAGGGACACTTTGTAAGTGGTTCGGACAGAAGAAATGATAATAAACAGACACCGGAAATTTTTCATAAATTAGAATCACAGGGGATTAAGCTTTATCCGCAGGATGGGACAGGAGTAGAAAGCAATATGGACTTCATAGTTATCTCCAGTGCGGTGGAAGAAGATAATCCAGATTTGAAAATTGCGACACAGAAACGTATTCAATCAATCAAAAGGTCTGAATTGCTCGGCAACCTTTTCAATAATAAATACGGAATTGCAATAGGCGGGAGCAATGGCAAGACAACCGTTTGCGGAATGGCATCGTGGATTCTTGACAGGGCTGGCCATGATCCAACAGTTATTGGCGGCGGGTATGTAAAAAATTATATTACAGACACGTTTTTAGGTAACGCCAGGTTTGGATTTTCAGAAAAAGTTGTAATTGAAGCAGATGAGAGTGATGGCAGCCTGATTAATTACATGCCGAAAGTTTCAGTTATTACGGACTTATCCAAGGATCACAAGACAGTAGATGAACTTGGAGGTTTGTTCAGCCGGTTTGCCGAAAATACCTCTGGCACCGTAATAATTAATGAGAGTTGCTTTCGTTTTATAAGAATTAAGGGTAAGCATAAAGAGGTTATCAGATACGGAGAAAGCAGTGAGGCCGATGTCAGGGTTTCTCAAATTTCCTGCAACCCTTGTGGGTCAAGATTTGAGATGCAGGGTAAAAATTTTGAAATAAACATTCCGGGCTTATATAATGTTTTTAATGCCCTTGCCGCTATAGCTGTTGCACAGACAGAAGGTGTCACTGATAAGGAGATCAATAAAGCATTGAGATCATTTAAAGGCACTAAAAGGCGAATGGAAGTTGTTGGTGAAAAAAATGGGATAAAAGTGATAGATGATTACGCACACAATCCAAGAAAGATTCAGGCGGCAATTGACGCTGCAAGGTTAAGCTGTGAAAGATTGATAGTAGTGTTTCAGCCGCACGGTTATGGCCCAACAGAATTCCTGAGAGATGACTTTATATCTGCCTTTGCCGGGAAGCTTTTACCTGCCGACACTCTGTATATGCCGGAGATATTTTATGCGGGCGGAACGGCAAACAAAAGGATATCGTCGAAAGAAATTGTTAAAGAGCTGAAAGATAAGGGCATAAATGCATTTTTTATTCCGGAAAGGCAGGATATTATAACCGAGATTAAGCAAAGGGCAATCCCTGATGACGGCATACTGGTTATGGGAGCCAGAGATGATTCGCTGACAGATTTATGTCATGCAATACTAAATAGATTATAGTAAAATATTTAGAATATTATTGACAGCTATTGACGGTATACTTAACATAAAATTTTCATTTTGGTACAAAAATAATAGTTTTTGTACCAATTATATATAAAAAATGAAGACTGCTTTAATTACGGGAGTTACAGGTCAGGACGGTTCCTATTTAGCCGAGTTTCTGCTAAAGAAAAATTACGATGTCCATGGTATCGTTCGTCTCAGCAGTTCAAGTAATTTTGAGAGAATTAAACATATCCAGGATGACATAAAGCTAATCCGGGGCGATCTGCTTGATCAAAACTCTCTAATTGCTGCGATAGAAATAAGCAGTCCGGATGAAGTTTATAATTTAGGGGGGCAATCATTTATCCCTTCAACATGGAATCAACCGGTTTTGTCGGGTGAGTGTACTGCATTAGGAGTTGCCAGACTATTAGAAGCAGTAAGGCTGGTAAACAGTAAAATTCGGTTATATCAGGCTTCTTCAAGTGAGATATTTGGTAAAGTAACAGAAGTGCCACAAAATGAAAAAACAGCTTTTCGTCCAAGAAATCCATACGGTGTTGCTAAGTTATACGCTTACTGGATTACAGAGAATTATAGAGAACGTTATGATTTATTCAGTTGTTCTGGAATACTTTTTAACCACGAATCACCGAGGAGGAGCTTGAAGTTTGTTACCAGAAAAGTATCAAATGGTGTAGCCAGGATTAAGATGGGATTGTCAAATGAATTAAGAATGGGCAGTCTCGATGCAAAACGGGATTGGGGCTTTGCAGGTGATTATGTAGAAGCCATGTGGTTAATGCTTCAGCAGGAGGGGCCTGAAGACTATGTTATTTCAACAAGCGAAGCTCATTCTGTCAGGGAATTGGTAGAAACTGCATTCGAACATGTAGGTTTAAACTGGAAAGATTATGTTGTTATTGACCCTGAGTTTGCGAGACCTGCAGAAGTAGATTTATTATTAGGAGACTCCAGCAAGGCAAGAAATAAACTAAAATGGCAACCGAAAGTTAAATTCGAAGAATTAGTGAGGATGATGGTAGACTACGATGTTGAGAGGTATAAGGAATCACAACATTCCTCAAAGAATTATGATTAATACATTTTGGCGGGAAACCGGTTATTTTATCTTTACCAGGTCGAAGACAAACTTTAGTTCTTTTCCTTCAGGAGATGTAACTAATAATTTTACCTCTGAATTTTGATCCATGTCTTCAATTGGGAATTTATATACACATCCTGCTACGAATGCAGGCTCCTCTGGATAAAAACTGCTGGGTTCTGCAAAATCCGGAAAATACGAAAAGACTGGATATACAGTTTTATCTCCGGAGTAGAGGATAGCGTTATAGCCTCTTGCAAACTCCATATATTCACCAAATACTGATACAGCAAAAGTCAGGCTTTCCTTGATATATAATGCCCTGAATATTTCGCTTTGCGATAGTTGCCGTCTTTCAACGGCCGCTTTCTTTGCCTTAAAAGCTACATTGTGATAAGGCGTCCATAAAGTGGCCCAACCGTCTTTTTCATCAAGGCGCACTACCCAGGGAGCGGCAAAATCTCTTGGGCTTGCCAGTCTGTTAGTTTGCCCGTATTTGATCGCTTCATTTATTTGACCAGCCGTTAAATTAACGGACATACAATAAGCTGTTTTATAAGCTAAACTCACTATGACAAAGAAAGCCAAAATAATAGCTGTTTTTTTGTACATTCATTTTACCTCCATATTAAAATCCTTTTTCTTTTTTTATCTCTTCGTAATTGGAATAGTTACAGCGCCAAGGATTGCTCCAAAAGGGCCTCCGAACAGAAATCCTAAACCTGCGCCAATTGTTTTACCCTTCCATTTTGCCAGAATTCAAATTCCTCCAACTTATTCCAACTTCCTCATACTTTACCTGTCTTTTTGAGTACGAGATGATTTTAAGTCTTCCTGTATCTGTTTTTCCTTAATTCTGTCTTGTGCAATTTCTATATTAAATTTTGCTTCGAGTTTTCTGGGATCAAGCGCTAAGACTTCCTCCCATTTTGCGATTGCTTCTTCGAATTGTTCCTGTCTATATAATTGGATTGCCTTATCCAACAGATCTTCAACAAGAGATGATTTCCGTTTTTCTTGTGTTTCCTTTATCAGAAGTTCCCTGCTCTTGCCTGTATTGATTTCTTCCTCTTCAGTATCCGTAGTTTTAACGGCAACAGTTTCTGTTTCTGCAGTTTTCTCACCGGAAGCTTCTAGCTTTTCCAATTTTGTTTTGAGATTATTTTTATCCTTTTCAACCATTGCCAGTTGTTGTTTAATGTTTTCAAGCAAATTCCTTGTTTCTGCCAATTCGCCTTCCAGACGGCTACGCGCCTCCTTTTGTGACGATTGTGCTGTTTCGATTGCAATCTGTTTGTTTTTTATTTGCGTATATTCCTCATTAAGCTGCTTCCTGATTGTTTCCAGCTCGCTAAGATTTTTCTTCAGTTCGTAATTTTCAGTATTTAAACTTCCCATATTGGAAGATAAAGATTCCATCTTCTCTTCCAGGATATTAATTCTTTTGGTTTTATTCCCAAAAGAGAATTTTTTGAGCTGAAGGCAGCCTGAGTTGAGTAATACAAAGGCAGCTATAACAGTTGTGAATATGTGCCAATATTTTGAATTTGTCTTGTTCACGGCTTTTCTCCCTTTAATGTCAGGTGGTTTTTTTTATTCTGATATCTTAGAATTGTTAATTGCGAGATTGCCAACTCCTCAATCTTTCTTGTCTGGTGCAGAATATGCTCCCAGTCTTTTTCGGTTCCTGTTGTAATGCCTTTCTTCAAGCGGTTTTCCAGCTTTTTTAAATCATTTTCTAATAACTTAAGCCTGTTTTTTAGATCTTCCATATAATTATCAGCCTCGAGGACGTGGCGCCGAAAATACTTTTGAGTTTATTCTACTTAACATCCAACCGATGTCAAATATTTTCTACTCTTGACTTGTTTATATGGGAGGGATATAGTTTTATCATGTTGCAATTGCAAAGGCAGGTTGCTGCCGTTATCAGGGAATACAATCTATTCAGTGCGAATGACAGGGTTTTATTAGGTGTTTCGGGAGGGGCGGATTCAGTCGCTTTACTGGGTCTTATTATTGACGCAAATCGTGTAAATCCCGCTTGTTCTGACATTTTTGTCGCACACCTGAATCACTTAATCAGGGGGAAGGAATCCGAAGAGGATGCGCAATTTGTAAGCGATCTTGCAAAAAAGTTTAAGCTGTCTGTCATTGCTGAAAGAAAGGATATTAAAGAAATTGCCCGGGAGCATAAAATGTCCCTGGAAGAGGCTGCACGGGAGGAAAGATATAAATTCTTTGAAAGTGCGGCGAAAAGAGTGGGCGCTAACGTGATTGCCGTGGGTCATAATGCCGATGATAATGCCGAAACGATTCTGCACAGGATAATCCGCGGTACCGGGATTGTAGGCGTAAGCGGAATGAAGCCGAAACGAAAACTTACGCCGTTTTCAACGATTGACCTTGTTCGCCCCCTGCTTTTCACATGGCGCAAAGATATCATTGCTTATTTGAAAGAGAAGGATCTTTCTTACAGGGTTGACTCAACAAATTTTGAAACAGATCAATTCAGAAACAGGATTAGAGCAGAACTCATCCCTCTCCTTGAAAAGAATTACAATGCGGGGGTAAAAAGGTCACTGATTAAATTAGGTGAAACTGCTGCACAAAATTATGATTTCCTGGAGGCACAAGCAAAAGATTTATTCGGGGAAGTTTTGCTAAACATAGAGGGAAAAACGGCTGAAATTTTAAGTGAAATAGTTTTGGACATCCACAAGTTAAAAGAAGCGCCGCAAATTTTACAACAGATTATTCTTAAAGAAGCAGTAGTTAGACTAAATATTCCCCTTAAGAAGCTTAGTTATAAAAATTATAAAAATATTTTACGCATACTTAATTATCAGAAAACGCCCGTAAATAATGTCGTTAAAGGTTACTTAAATGTCAGGACAGAAGACGGTAAACTACATCTTTCAAAGAAGAAATATTATGCAGAAGAGCATCCCGCTTTGAAAGAAACAGTAATTAAAATACCTGGAGAAACAAAACTTGTTGAAATGAAGTACATGGTGAAAATGGTGATCAGAGAAATAAATAACGGGTTTTTAGAAGAATTTAAACGGAATAAGACAAAGTATGACGAAGCTGTTGATTTTGATAAGATCAGCATACCGCTTACGGTCAGGACGAGAAGGCAGGGGGACAAGTTTTGGCCATTGGGTTCCAGGGGCATTAAAAAGGTAAAAGATTTTTTTATAGATAATAAGATACCCGTGATGGAACGGGACACTGTTCCTATAGTAACTATGAACGGCCAGCCAATATGGATTGTGGGGTTTCGGATTGATGACCGTATCCGTGTTACAGAGGGAACAAAAAAACTATTAATAATGAGTTGGTCAAAGAGGTCACAAAGGGGTCATCCATTAGAAGGCTCTTGTAAAGTGATATAATCACTAATCAAGATGTCCCCAATATGAATTTAGATAGGAAGTACTAAAAGCCAGCGTATAACGGGTCAGGTTCATTTTATTGTTATGTGCTGATCATTTCATTTAAACCAATACTTTACTTACAACGCTCCATATCTCTTCTGCAATTTCTTCTCTGGATTTTATTTGATTGTTTTTTGTGCATTCAATCGTACACCAGTAATTATTACCGGCAGCAAGGCCGATGTATGTGTCCTGAACTCTCTTCAGGTATCCCATGTCTTCTTCATGCAAATCCGCTTCTGATTTAAAGCCCTGTGATTCATTTACCCTGGTTTTAATTAATTCCTGTGAAATCTCTATTGGAACATGCAGATAAATGGTAAGGTCTGCTCTGGGGATTGCGTAAACTTTATGTTCAAGCTCCTCAATCCATTTAAAAAACTTTTCCCGCTCCTTAACATCGCCAATCTTTGCTCCCTGATGTGCCATATTTGAGCAGACATAACGATTGGATATGATGATGTTTCCTTCATTCAGCCATTTGTGCATTTGATTTCTTGCCTCCCATCTGTCACCTGCGTAAAGAAGGGAGGTGAGATATGGATTGACCTCATCAGGCCTTGATTCAACGTGTTCTATTCTGTCATTGTCCGGCATGTCGTGTGTGGAACTTTTTTCTGTGGGAAGTGGATGTGTTTTAAGATGATTTCTCAATTCCTGCGGCCAGCCGAATTCGCCTTTCAAATATTTTTCTATCATGTTTGCAAAGAAAGATTTGCCATATTGCGGGAAATCCGTCATTTGTACCTGATAGCCTTCCTTAGACAGTCTTTCCACGAGAAGACAGGTTTGAACAGTCTTCCCGCTCCCGTCAGTTCCTTCAACTACTATAAGTTTACCTTTCTTCATATTAGTATCCTGTCCGTCTAAACCCAATGTTATTAAATTAAAAGTCTAAAGACTTAACTCCAACAGACTTAAAATGGAAATTCCTATACTATTGAATTAAGACGTAGCGGAAACCTTTTTACCCGACGGTTTGTTTGACGGACAGGAAGCCATTCCGCATTCCGCTACAGTACCGGAACAAATAGTATCAAGGCAAATTCAAAAATCAAATGATTTGTTGTAAACAGGGATATTTTTGGTACAATTTGCTGTAATTATGTATATAAAAATTGCGAATTTGCCGGGTTCTAAAATAATAGTTTGCTTTATTCTTTTGCTTTTCCTCAATCAAAGGGTATGTGCGGAAGATGAAGTGGAAGAATTAAGAAAAGATATTTTAGAACTGGAAAAAATTGTGAATCCGTTTATACGGATTTTCCAAAAGGTCTCAATTTTGGTGGCGCCTTCAGTCGTGAGTATTGTGGCGGAAGGCGCTTACGGCACTTCTACCGACCCCCACGAAGAAATATCTCCACCTTTTTCCCATCCCAGGGAAAAGGGTAAAAAATCCCCGGATTCTAATAGACCAAGTTTTGGCTCCGGAATCGTAGTAAGAAAGACAGGATATATCCTTACTAACTGTCATGTCATAGATGGTTCTGAAAACGGGATGATAACGGTTACGTTATGTAACGGAGATAAGTATGATGCTGCCGTTATTGGTAAGGATGCAAGCACCGACCTGGCAATTTTGAAGATTCCGTGTGACAATCTCAGGGAAGCCGTTCTTGGAGATCCAAAGAGTGTGAAGGTTGGAGATTGGGTCATTGCCATTGGTAATCCCTTTGGATACAGTCAGACAGTTTCATCGGGTATAGTAAGCGCAATAGGGAGAACACATGTTACACCATTTGCGAAACCTTTTGCATACGAGGATTTCATTCAGACTGACGCAGCGATTAATCCGGGTAACAGTGGCGGTCCGCTGGTGAATCTGCGCGGTGAAATCATTGGTATTAATTCTGCTATCGCAACACGCACAGGTGGATTTCAGGGAGTTGGGTTTGCGATTTCTATAGAAATTGCAAATGAAGTTATATCCGATCTTATCGAAAAAGGCAGGGTTTTAAGAGGCTACCTTGGCGTAGGGATTCAGGATATAAGTGATAACCTTGCCTCATATCTGAATTTAAACAGTAAAAGTGATGTGATGAAAAGGTTTCAGCTTGACTCAGATAAGGGAGCCTTCATATCTGAGGTGTGGGAAGATACCCCTGCGTCCAAAGGAGAAATTTTTCCAGGAGATGTCATCATTGAGTTTGGCGGACGCAAGGTTTTAAATGCAGACGACCTGCAGAAAGCTATCAGGGTCTCGACGGTTGATAGTGAAGTGAAGGTAAAAGTCATTCGTGATAAAAAAGAAAAATTGCTGACAATCAAAATTGACCAGCAGCCTGAAGGTATGTCAGGGAAAAAATACGTAACAGTTAAGGCGTTTCTCGGGCAGGCAAGTCTCAGCATTGGTTTGGTGATTGAAGACCTGCCGCTGGAAAAGGCGGAAGAGCATGGAGTGCTTGTAAGGCACGTTGTAAGTGATAGTCCGGCAGAGAGAGCGGAGATATTGCCGGGTGACATTATATTAAAAGTTGGTTCCAGTGAAGTTAACTCAGCTAATGAATTCCAGTCAGTATTGAATGGGTTTGTTGAGAAAGGCATGTCTGTCTCTGTGTTTGTCAAATCAAAAGGTTATGTTACCTTGAAATATTAGCCCTTCTTTCAACCACGGTATTTACTTCTTTTTTTTAGTGACAGTTTTTGGCTTACTTTTTCCCCCTCTTCTTTTCTTTTCAGGAGCATTTTCGGCAAGATTAAGGCACTCCTTAAGAGTCAGGTCTTTAGGTTCTTTGTCCTTAGGTATTCTGACATTCTTTTTCCCAACTTTTATATAAGGCCCGTACCGTCCGTTTAGAACTTGCACATCAGGGTTTTCGTCAAATGACTTAATGAATTTTTCAGCATCAGCTTTACGCTTGGCTTCTATTAATTCAATGGCTCTCTCCTGTACGACAGTATATGGATTATCATCACCTGTTAAGGAGACAAACTTATTATCGTGCCGGATATATGGTCCAAACCTGCCAATTGCAGCAGTTATTACTTTGTCTTCATAGGTTCCAACTTCTCTTGGAAGTTTAAATAAGTCTAAAGCTTCTTCAAATGTGATGGTTTCCAACATCTGTCCCTTTAGCAAACTGGCATATTTAGGCTTTTCTTCTCCAAGTTCTTCAGTAGTTCCGATTTGTGCCACAGGACCGAATCGTCCTAACCGGACCAATACGGTTCGGCCTGTTTTGGGATCCTTGCCAAGTTCTCTTGAGGTGCCTACTTCTGATCTGTCTATTGCTTCCGTAGTTTTTACCTTTTCGTGGAAACTTCTATAAAATTTGCCGATCATTTTGTCCCACGCCAGCTTGCCGGTGGCAATATCATCGAATTCTTCTTCTATTGACGCTGTAAATGAATAATCTAATTCTCTTGGAAAATTTTCAACGAGGAAGTCGTTGACTATCATTGCTACGTCTGTTGGAAAAAGCTTTGCTTTTTCTGCGCCTGTAATTTCCTTTCTTGTGTATGTGTTAATTTCGTTGTTTGCCAGGATCAGTTCCTGATATTGCCTCTCCCTGCCTTCTCTGTGTTCCTTGAGAACGTATCCTCTTTTTTGTATGGTAGAAATGGTGGGTGCATAGGTAGATGGTCTGCCTATACCCATCTCTTCAAGTTTCTTGACAAGGCTTGCTTCCGTGTACCTGGCAGGCGGCCTTGTATACCGTTCAACAGCCTTCATTTTGTCCAGGCTGAGTTCTTGTCCAATGTTCAGGGGCGGTAACATCTCTTTGTTTTCCTCATCTTCCTTTTCTTCGTTCTTTGTTTCAAAGTAGACCTTAAGGAATCCATCAAAAGTAATGACTTCACCTGTGGCTTTCATGGTTTGTGAAACAGTAGATATGCCTATTGTTGCAGTGGTTCTTTCTATCCTGGCATTGGCCATTTGTGAAGCAATTGCCCGTTTCCATATCAATTCATAGAGGCGTTTCTGGTTTCTGTCGCTACCTGTGCTTTTTACTGAAAAGTCTGTGGGTCTGATGGCTTCGTGAGCTTCCTGGGCAGAACCGGACCTGGTTGTGTATTGCCTTGTTTCTGAATATTCGGCTCCGTATACGGAAGTTACTTCTTTTGCAGCGCTGTCCATAGCCAATTTTGAGAGATTGACAGAATCAGTTCTCATATATGTAATCTTACCTGATTCGTATAAACGTTGCGCCAGGGTCATAGTCTGCGCAACCGAGAATCCGAGCTTAAGACTGGCTTCCTGTTGTAATGTAGAAGTGGTAAAGGGGGCAGCCGGTTTTTTCTGCCCCGGTTTCTTCTCCAGATCATTTATTGAGAAAGCGGCCCCAATACATTTGGTTAAGAAGTCCAGGGCTTCCTTCTCGGAGGAAAACCTTTCGGACAATTCCGCCTTTAACACTTTATTAGTATTAACTAAGAACTCGGCGCTGACTTTGAAGAATGATTGACAGTCAAATTGCTCAATTTCCCGTTCTCTTTCTACTACCATTCTTACCGCCACAGACTGAACCCTTCCTGCAGAAAGACCGCGGCGGATTTTTTTCCATAAAATCGGGGAGAGTTCAAATCCTACAAGTCTGTCCAGAACCCGTCTGGCCTGTTGCGCATTGACAAGATCTATATCAATACTTCTTGGTGATTCGATGGCACTAAGTATTGCCTGTTTTGTAATTTCACTGAAAACGATTCTACGCGTATTTTTATCATTCAATTTAAGCGCTTCATTCAAGTGCCATGATATCGCTTCTCCTTCACGGTCATCATCAGTCGCCAGCCATACTATTTCTGCGTTATTTGCTGATTTTTTTAGTTCTCTTACAACGTTCTTTTTCTCTTTAGGGATTTCGTATGTAGGTTGAAAACCATTTTTGATGTCAATGGCATCATTAGCCTTAGGGAGGTCCCTGACATGGCCGAAACATGATTTTACGGTAAAATCTTTGCCAAGATAACCTTCAATGGTTTTTGCTTTTGCCGGAGACTCTACTATTACAAGGTTTTTGACCATAGAATTACATTGCCGTATTTAAACAATGAAAGTTCGCTCCTGTAAAAATAAAACGTTTTTAATAACCGTTGCCAAAGGTTAAAAATTAAAACAAAGGTGGTGGCAAGTGTCAAGCCTTTTCCAATTTAAAGTTTTTGTTGATAGTTTTTACGATGCTTTATATAATTTGAAATTGCATTTACTTAAAAATCCGGAAAATTCATATTAATAAAGAGTTTCCTGCGATTACTTAACATATAATATAATAATATAACGTGAGGTATATATGGCAGCAACAACTTGGTTTAGAAGAAATCAGAAAAAACTCTTAGGTATTCTAGTTGTATTTTTGATGGTAATATGGGGCATTGGCCCGGCGGCTGAATATATGGTACCAAAACCTGCCGTCGGGGAAATCCTTGGTGAAAGAATCACGCAAGAACAGTTTACTAATACTGCAACCAGATGGGCAAGTATCTTTTTCAGGGATTCTAAAGAGAATGCAGCTCAACTGGTCTGGAGGCAAATGGTGCTTTTTCGCCAGGCTGAGAAGATGGGTATATTCATAACTAAAGATGAACTTGCGCAGGAGATACAAAATTTCTTTCCTGTCGACCCGCTTGCCTTTGCTGACAAGGATGGATACAGACGTATGCTCGGTTCAGTATTTCATTTGACAGAGGTTCAGTTTGAACAGACTATTAAGGAATATCTTTTAATCAGAAAACTTCAATACCTTTTAAAAAGTTCAATAAAGATTACCAGAGACGAGGCGCTTCAGAGATATATTAAGGAAAACGAAAAGGTAAAGGTCAAATATGCAGCCCTTGAGGCCAAAGATTTTATCAGTCATGTAGAAACCGATGAAGACGAAATTAAATCTTTTTACACTAAATACAGCGAGCGCTTCCCGAATGCAGCAGAAGGAACATGGGGCTATAAAGAACCTGAAAAGGTTAAGATAGAATATATAATGGCGAGGAATGATACAGTAGAGCAACAGATTAATATTACTGACGAAGAAATGCATAAATATTATGAAGACAAAAAGGAGCTTATGTTTAGAAAAGAAGCCGAAGATACGTCAGAAAGTAAAGAAAAGCCCGAAGGTAAGGAATCAGATGAAACTTCTGTATCAGAATTTAAACCTTTTGATGAAGTGAAGGGACAAATAAAAAATAATTTATTACTCAAAGAGCGCGATGCCATGGTTAACAAACTGATTGCTGATGCCGATAATGATATATATGAAGATATTGACAAAGAAGAGTTTATTAGTTTTTCTAAACTTGCGCAGAAACATGGCCTTTCATACGTCATTCCAACAAACCAGAATAATGGAACGAACTATTTCACAAAAGACGAATTGAAAGAAATGATTATAGACCTGCCGCAATTCCCCCAACAGGTATTTGACAGGGAGATAAATGACCCTTCTCCTCCGCTTAGTTCTTTGGAGGGTAGACTTATATTTCGAGTGATTGAAAAAGTTGATCCGCACACACCACCTTATGAAGAAGCCCGTGATAAGGCTGCCGGGGACCTACGTTATGAAAAGGCTTTTGCAGAGACGGAAAAGCTTGCAGAAAAATGCCTTGAGATAATTAATCAAACATCCTTTGAGGAAGGCATAAAATTTATTGAAGAAGCGACGGGTAAAATAGAAATAATAGAAACAGGTTATATTAGCAGACCCGGAATTATCAGCGAAGATGATGATACAGAGATATTGGAGCAGGAAAGAGCAACAATAGCTGAGACGGTTTTCGGTTTGAAAGTTGGTGGGTCAGCCATTGCAGTTGAAGACAAAGGCGAAAAAACATGTTACATAGTAACGCTCGTAGACAGAAAGAAAGTTGATCCGAAGAAATTTGAGGAAGATAAGGTATCAATAATGACACAATATCTCATGGAAAAGCAATTGGCATTTTTCACTGAATGGGAATCCTGGATAAGTAAAAAAGCTCAATTAGGAAAAAGCAAGGGCTGAGAGGATAAATTTGGATACAATTTTTGGCATTAAAAAGATACAAAAAAGACTTAACTGGCCGGTTGTTACATTGGGAGTATTTGACGGCGTACATTTAGGCCATCAAAGGGTTATTCAAAAAACTATAAATCTGGCTAACAAAAGAAACGGCGAATCAGTAATTTTAACCTTTGACCGACATCCAAAAAGCTTTCTTTCACAGAAACAACAGTCTTGCATTACTTCACTTGAACATAGATTGGTATTGTTTGAGCAACTGGGCGTTGATATATCAGTTGTGTTGGAATTTAGTAGGAAAATTGCGGAAATCAGCGCCGAAGATTTTATCACTAAGATAATTCATGAATGGCTCGGTGCCAGGGTAGTCGTTCTCGGATTTAACTGTTCATTTGGCAAGAATAGAAGGGGTAACGCATCAATGGTTTGTGATTTTGCGAGAAAATATGGGTTTGAAGTAATTACATGTGATCCTGTAGAATTCGAAGGCGAAATAACAAGCAGTACTACAATACGCAAAGAAATTATACAAGGCAACCTGCAGAAGGCAAAAGGAATGCTGGGCAGGCGTGTTTCAGTATTTGGCATGGTTATAAAAGGTTCTGGCCGCGGCAAAGGGTTAGGGTTTCCTACTGCCAACTTAAATCTACACCATGAGATAAAACCTCCTTCCGGAGTCTATGCGACAAAGGCATACCTGGACGGCAGGGAATACAACGCCATAACTAATATAGGAAATTGTCCTACATTTGAAAAAAATACACAAAATGATGAACCTGTAGTTGAGGTTCACATAATTGATTTTAATGAATCTATTTACGGAAAAGATCTGGAAGTTCAATTCCTTTATAAATTGAGAGAAGAAACTAAATTTAAAAATGCTGATGAATTGAAACGGCAACTGGAACGGGATAAAATGAGATTTGTAAACAGGCACGTTAAAAAGGTCTTAACAAAGTAGTGGTAATCTATGAATTACCACTACCTATTGTTTTCTTGCAATGTTTTTGAAATTCAGATACAAGATATTCCAGGGCAGATAGCTCAGTCGGTAGAGCACGGGACTGAAAATCCCGGTGTCGCCGGTTCGATCCCGGCTCTGCCCACCAAATCGAGGAAAGGTGGTTGTGTGCAGAGGTATGCCCGCCCCAGCCCGACAAGGTCGTTCTGGCGGGTGCCAGGTTTTTCGGGTGGGGAAACCTCCGTTACATGCATAATAAAAGTAAGGGGGGGGGCGCCAGTCCGAACGACGCAGCCCGCCCGGCCTTGCCGTTCGCCAGCCCGACCCGTCCGAACGGATTCATCCAGGCGGGCAATCATTCTGGCGGGGACGGGTCGGGGCAGGCAATCAAATTTGAAGTGCTTAAAATAAGGAGTGGTTCTGGTGTTAAGAATAAGAAGTTGTTTTAGTTTTATTTGGATTGTAATTATTGTTCTCTCTCTAAATACATGCTATCTGCATGCACAGGCAGAGAAAAAACCTGATCCGGATGTATATTATCAGGATTTTGAAGAATTCATAAACGTAATAAAGGAAATACAGAATAAATACGTTGACGAAATTGAATTGAGAGCATTGCTCAAGAACGCCTATAAGGGAATGCTTGCCGGCTTAGACCCTTATAGCCAATTTATTGACTCAGAACATCTTGAGGAGCTGAAGATCGAAACAGGAGGCGTATTTGATGGACTGGGTATTGAAGTCGTTATAAAGGACGGGTTTCTAACTGTCCTGACACCTATTGTTGATTCACCGGCCTTTCGGGCAGGAGTGCTTATTGGAGATAAAATAATCAAAATCGAGGGAAAATCAACAAAAGACATTTCAATTCGCGAGGCTATTGATATGTTCCGCGGCGAAACTCATACGAAAGTTACGATAACCGTTGTGCATGAGGGAGAAAATGAGCCGGTTGACATAACTGTTGAACGGGCAAAAATTCATGTTAAAAGTACGCGTGGCACAAGGATTGTTGATGCAGAAGGTAAAATTGGCTACATAGCAGTTACCGGTTTCCAGGACAATACGATATCCGACCTGGACTGTGCAGTTGAAGAATTAGAAAAACAGGGAATGGAATCCCTAATCCTGGACCTGCGATTTAATCCGGGTGGTCTCTTGAATATTGCAGTGGACATGGCGGATAAGTTTATTAAAAAAGGGCTAATAGTATCTACAAAGGGCAGGCACAAGTCACAGCAACATGAATATAAAGCTCATGTATCAGGAACGTATCACAATTTCCCACTGATAATATTAATCAATGGCGGCAGCGCCAGCGCCTCGGAAATTGTTGCCGGAGCTGTCAAAGATCACAAACGCGGACTCTTGCTGGGAACTAAAACATTTGGCAAAGGTTCCGTCCAGAGTTTGATACCAATAGAAAATAAAGATTCTGCCTTAAAGCTGACAACAGCAAAATATTACACACCATCCGGAATTTTAATTGATGAATTAGGCATTGAACCGGATATAAAGGTGAACCTTACAAAAAATGAAGTTAGAGAACTGCATAAGTACCTGATCAGGATTAACGCTACAGACATACGCATGAAAGACAAAAATGGATTTATTAAAGGTATCGAAGACAGTAAGGATGAAGGAGAATTTGTTGATGTACAACTTTCCAGGGCAATTGACGTATTGAAAGGCATAAGGGTTTATGCCAAAACAACAGAAACTGATTAGGCCTGTAATAAACATACATACGACTCTAGAATTTTTATCCATTCCCAATAAACTCCGTTAAGAAATTTTTATAATGCTATGATAATCCTGGGTATCGAAACGTCTTGTGACGAAACGTCCGCTGCTGTAGTGGAAGACGGTATAAAGGTACATTCAAACATAGTAGCATCCCAACAAGCGCTTCACTCGAGATTTGGGGGTGTGGTTCCTGAAATAGCCTGTCGCTCGCACACAGATACGATTATAACAGTGATTGACAAAGCTGTTACAGAGGCTAATATTAAGATAAGTGATGTAGATGCAATTTCGGTGGCGAACACACCGGGCCTTATAGGCGCATTATTAATCGGGCTTACGGCAGCCAAGACGTTGAGCTGGATATTGAAGATTCCGCTTATAACGATCAACCATTTACATGCACATATTTATGCAAGTAAGATTGAATATGGAGATATTGATTATCCGGCAATCAGCCTTGTAGTATCTGGCGGACATACCTCTTTATTCCTGACACAAAGTGAAACGAGGCATATACAGGTGGGAGGGACTATTGATGATGCTGCGGGAGAGGCGTTTGATAAAGTTGGTAAGATTTTAGGTTTAGGCTATCCTGCCGGGCCGGAGATTGATACTATCTCACAAAAAGGAAACGGGAAAGCGATTCCGTTCCCCCGGTCTTATCTGAAAAAGGACTCTCTTGATTTCAGTTTTAGTGGAGTTAAAACTGCTGTCTTGTATCATTGCCTGGGCCAGGACTCAAGGGATTCCGGGGAAAAGCCGGGATTAAAAGACCGGGAACTTGCAGATATCGCGGCAAGTTTTCAGGAAGCAGTTGTTGATGTCCTGGTAAACAAAACTATTTTTGCCGTAACTAAATTTTCTGTTAAAAGCATAATTCTGGGTGGCGGAGTTGCCTGCAACTCAAGATTAAGGCAAAAACTTACAGATGCGGCAAAGCAACGGGATATACCACTCTATTATCCTTCAAAGAAATTGTGTATGGACAATGCGGCCATGGTAGCAGGACTGGCATATCATAAGTATGGCGAAAAAGAGGTTGCAGGGTTTGAGGTTGAGGCAATACCGTAGTTTGATTTTGTAGGTATTTCAATTTTAAGTTTTTTGGATTTAAGGCTTCAGCCTTTTATCTTAATTGAGTGGCTATTTCATTTTTATGAAGATAAAATGTAGCGGAAGTCTTTAGACTTCTACTCATCAGGAGTAATAAAGTACTAAATATGGACGATAACTCTATCAAGAAACTTTTAACAAAAGTAAAAAAAGGCGAACTTACAATAGAAGAAGCCTTGCATAGTTTTAAGGACATGCCG
>Ga0156324_1005_pt1 | contig 15822 bp, 17 predicted proteins | sample RifCSPlowO2_12_FD_107972 | JGI IMG/M metagenome (GOLD analysis project Ga0156324, IMG submission 107972) | Planctomycetes bacterium RIFCSPLOWO2_12_FULL_40_19
TATAGTCTCCCTCTTTTACTTTACCTTTGTCCACAACGGTTAGTTGAGTCTTCTGCCTGCTTATAGTATTCAATGCATTATCTATATCTTCATCAGTAATAGACACAGGCTTCTTCTTCAGTTGTATCCCCCTGTATTCTCCCAACTCAAATGTTGGTAAAACCTCCAACGTAATCTCAAATTTTAAAGGCCTGCCCAACTCAAGGTCAATGTCACCTATATTTGGATCACCTATGGGTGACAACTTGTTCCCTTCTACTGCTTGCCGGTATGACTCGCTGACAACAGCCCGTTTTACCTCATCTTTAATTTGATCACCAAACTTTCTTTCAAGAAGCTTCCTGGGAGCCTTGCCCTTTCTGAAACCGGGTAAATTGGCCGTCCTGGCTACTTCGCTTAATTGCTTTTGCCACTCATCCTCTATTTTTTCCCTAGGTATCTCAATCTTAAGCAACTTTTTACATGGCCCTACTTCTTCTATTTCTATATTCATTGTTTTATTTTAACCGTTTCTGTTAATTTTTCCCAGCCTTCAAACTATATAAGATATAAGGATGGACTGTATATCCAAAAGATGGAGCGGGTGATGGGGTTCGAACCCACGACATTCACGTTGGCAACGTGACGCTCTACCACTGAGCTACACCCGCTTACGATTAATTATAATTAACCAATAATGATTTACAATATATTTTTATCTGGTGCGAGAGGGGGGAGTCGAACCCCCATACCTTGCGGTACTAGATCCTAAGTCTAGCGCGTCTGCCAGTTCCGCCACCCTCGCTCACAACCGTATGCCAAAAAATACCTTATGTCTTTCTATAGAAGCCAAATCCCTGAATTATTAAACATAAATGTACTTTGATAGCTTTTACCAATTTCCCGGTTTAGTTTCAAGTACTATATTTTGCAATCATTTAATATAGATTGCAAAATCTAACTATTTTAGTATATTAACGATCTATAAAATATTTTACAATATTCACAAAGCTTGCTACTGAGACTGTTGATTCTCTAATATGTACTCAAATAGTATCATTACAAATAGAAAGGATAAACAATGAAAGGTGTTGTTCTGGCCGGTGGTCTTGGTACCCGATTATTGCCTTTAACGAAAATTACCAACAAGCACTTGTTACCGATTTTCGACAAACCAATGATTTACTATCCATTGCAAACTTTAATCAATGCCGGGATTGAGGATATTATGGTCGTTACCGGTGGTAATAATGCCGGTGATTTCCTCAGGCTTTTAGGCAATGGGAAACAATTTGGATTAAAGGACATAAGTTACACATATCAGGAAGGAGAAGGCGGAATAGCAGAAGCCCTGGATCTTGCCAGAAATTTCGCGGATGGTGAAAAGATTTTGATTGTCCTGGGAGACAATATTATCGAAAAGAACATTATCAAAGAAAAGAAAGAATTTGAGAAACAAAAGGAAGGCGCCAAGATATTAATAAAGAAAGTCCCGCATCCGTCAAGTTTTGGTGTTCCCGAACTTGAAGGGAATAAAGTGATTGGCATCGAAGAAAAACCTGAAAACCCCAAAACAGACCATGCCGTCATAGGTATTTACATGTACGATAGCCGTGTATTTGACATCATCAAAACACTTGAAAGATCAGACAGGGGAGAATTAGAAATTACTGACGTCAATAATGCTTACATAAAAGATGGAACAATGACATGTTCGGTTTTAGACGGTTGGTGGATTGATGCAGGCAGTTCACCGGAAAATTTAGCCAAGGCAACACAACTTGTTATAAAAACAGGCGCTAACAATTTAACATAATTTATGCGTATTATTTCAGGCAAAGCAAAAGGTATACAACTATCAGCATTAAACAGCAAACGAACCAGGCCTATATTAGACAGCGCGAAGGAATCTTTATTCAATATTTTAGGAGACTCTATATTGGATAGTGTTGTCCTGGATTTATTTGCAGGTACCGGATCATTAGGAATAGAGGCTCTTAGCCGGGGCGCAAATAGATGTTTATTTATAGATAATAACACAAACGCAATTCGGGTGATTAAGAAAAACCTCCAGGATACAGGATTTCTAAAAAAAACTGTTGTTTTAAAAATAAATGCGTTTAGATTATTAGGATTTTTAAAAAATAAGCATATAAAATTCGACCTTATACTGGTAGCTCCCCCATATAAATTATTGGATATGGATTGCAGAGATAGAAAAAGAATCTTTTCTCTTCTGGATGAGTGTGTTTCCAGAGAAATCATAAATGAAAAAGGAATCATTGTACTTCAGCATCATAAAAAGCAAATGGTCAGCCAGGAGAGTTTCAAACAGTTGAAGGTAATTGACGAAAGAAGATACGGCACTACACAGTTTACCTTCCTTGGAACAATCTCAGCCTCAAATCCTGAGATGCAAAAATCGTAATTACCCAATCCCACTTGATATTGGGGCATACTTGCAAAGAATGTGAATAAAAATAATCGTGAAATAAATGGAATAAGCCTTAAAGCGCCTGCCAAGATAAATCTTTTCCTGGAAATTTTAGGCAAAAGAGATGATGGTTATCATGAAATTGAAACAGTAATGCAGGAAATTGATCTTGTAGATAACCTTCAGTTTGAAGAAATCCGGGAAGGCGTAAAGCTTAAATGTAATAATAAAAATATTCCTTCAGATGAAAATAATCTGGTATGTAAAGCTGCAAATCTCATGGTAAATGAGTGTGGGATTAAAAAAGGTGTATTAATAAGTTTAGAGAAAAATATACCTGTGGGAGCAGGTTTGGGTGGCGGGAGCAGTGATGCTGCAACTACCCTTAAGGCATTGAATTCACTTTGGAAGATCGGACTTAGCGATGTTGATCTAGTGGAGTTCGCTGCAAGGCTGGGATCAGATATTCCCTTTTTTATAAAAGGCAAGACTGCGTTATGTAGTGGGAGAGGAGAAAAGATAACTCCGATTGAAGTGAAAAGCGAAATGAATTATCTTGTCATTTTCCCACACATCAATATCAGCACAGCTACAATTTACAGAAACCTGAAAATTGACTTGACAAAAAAAAGAAAAGATGTTAGTTTTTTTTTGAATGCACTAAAGAATTCTAAGGTCGCAGATATCAGTAAGTTGCTATTTAACCGTTTAGAAGAAGTAATTTTTGCGACATACCCTGACTTGCTGCATGTGAAAAGTTCTTTAGAACATTTTGATTTTTGTGGTTTGTCAGTTTCTGGTAGTGGGTCGGCCTTCTTCGGTCTGTGCAACGATAGGCGCCAAGCGGAAGCTATCAAAGGAAAAGTAGAGCTAAGCGGCATAGGAAGTGTATTTGCGGTTACAAATGTTATAACACCATAGACAACGAGACTGGAAGGAGACTTATTACTATGAATATTACAGAAGTCAGAGTGAAACTAACCGAGGCAAAAAAGAATCGTTTACAGGCATTTTGCAGCATAACAATTGATAATGACTTTGTAGTAAGAGATCTGAAAATTATAGAAGGATATAAAGGCGCTTTTGTTGCTATGCCGAGCAGAAAGCTCGCTGACAAATGTACTAAATGTGGATGTAAAAATCACCTTCGTGCACGCTTTTGTAATGATTGTGGAACTAAGCTCGATGACAAACGCGCTTTAGGAGAATCCAGAGGTGAAGCTAGAGAAGAATCCAGAGGAAAATTTAAGTTATATGCTGACACCGCTCATCCAATAAATTCTAAATGCCGTGATGAGATTGAGCAAAAGGTGCTTGCTGCATTCAAAGAAGAAACCGAAAAAGCTAAACAACCTGGCTATAAACCACCAGTAATGGATGAACCAGACACAGATGATTACGGCATTGTAGATAATGAATGATGCAGAAAACAGTTAAGTTGGAGGGGGACATCCATCCTAAAGGGGCTTAAAATCATCCCTCCAAATCAATTCAAATAACCGATCAAGAAATTGACATCTCTTAAAATACACGCTAAACTTGTTTCAAGAAATAATTCTTTTCCAATAAATCAATGTCTTGTCGGATGTAATAGACATGACAATTTTAGTTGTTACCTGAAGCTTTCTAAAGACTCAGTATTTCTATCTTTTTCAGACTGGCGCCTGGACTGAAGAACTTCCAAATTGCCAGCTTGAAATAAAATAATTGATAATCTAAATTTCCAGCACACACGGTTTAACAAAAATGTCAAAAACTGGCTCGCAAATTCTAATTGATACCTTAAAAAATGAGAATGTGGAATACATTTTTGGCTTACCTGGCGGTGTAGTCATACCGCTTTTCGATACACTGTTTGATAATACAGACTTAAAGTTCATACTGACACGTCACGAACAGGCGGCTGGTCATGCGGCTGATGGTTACGCACGGGCGACAGGAAAAGTAGGTGTTTGTATCGTGACATCCGGTCCCGGCGCTACAAACTTAACAACCGCTATTGCTACAGCCTACATGGACTCTATACCCATGGTAGCCATAACTGGGCAGGTCAAGACACATCTTATAGGCAGTGATGCATTCCAGGAAGCAGACATTACCGGTATAACCCGCCCTATAACAAAACATAACTATCTCGTAAAAGATATAAGAGATCTGGCAAAGATAGTTAAAGAGGCGTTTTATATTGCGTCAACAGGCAGGCCGGGCCCTGTTGTTATAGACCTGCCTGTAGATGTAACGACAGATAAATGGAATGGGGATATTCCTGAAGAAGTAAACCTGCCCGGGTATAAGCCGTCATATGAAGGTAATATACGACAGATAAAAATAGCAGCAGATGCAATAAACAGATCAAAAAGGCCGGTAATTTATGCAGGCGGTGGAGTTATATCTTCAAACAGCTCAAAACAGCTTATTGAGCTTGCGGAAAAAGCTAATTTACCGGTAAACACGACACTGATGGCGCTGGGAGTATTTCCTGAAGACAACGAAAAGGCGCTGGGAATGTTAGGAATGCACGGGACGGTTCCTGCCAACTATGCCGTTCATGAATCAGATTTATTAATTGCAATTGGAGCAAGGTTTGATGACAGGATTACGGGTAAGATAGATGAGTTTGCTCCCCAGGCACAGATTATTCATATTGATATAGATCCAACCTCTATAAGTAAGAATATCAGGGTTGATATTCCGGTTGTTGGTGATGCCAATAATATTCTTACTGAATTGATAAAACACGTAAGTTATGTTGAAAGAAAAGAGTGGTTTGAAAAGATTTCTGAATGGAAGAAGAAATATCGTTTATCTTATGATAACACAGGTGCCGTTGTAAAACCCCAATACGTAGTTGAACAAATCTGTCAAGCCACCAAAGGCAAGGCAATTATCACTACTGAAGTCGGCCAGAACCAGATGTGGGCAGCCCAATATTATACCTATACAAATCCCCGAAGTTTTATATCTTCCGGCGGCCTGGGTACCATGGGATTCGGTTTTCCTGCCGCAATAGGAGCCCAGCTTGGATGCCCTGACAAAATCGTTATTGACATTGCCGGTGACGGTAGTTTTCAAATGAATATTCAGGAACTCAGCACTGTTGTTAAATATAAGCTGCCAGTTAAAGTTGCTATCCTGAACAATGGCTATCTTGGTATGGTGAGGCAGTGGCAGGAGATGTTTCATAACAAGAGGTATGCGCATACACTACTTGATGGTAATCCTGACTTTGTGCAGGTAGCAAAGGCCTATGGCGCTGAAGGCTTCCTGGTTGAAAAGAAGGAAGACGTCAGACCGGTAATTGAAAAAGCAATTTCAATAAATGGCCCTGTCGTAATCGATTTCAAAGTAGACCCGGAAGAAAATGTATTTCCAATGATCCCTGCAGGCCAGGCCATCAGCCAGATTAAGGGAATTGAGTTAATCTGAGGAATGGCATGAGTATCATCAGGTTTTTCAGGAAACCTGCATTTCAAATATATCAAACCATATAATTAATATCTATAATTATGCGATTTTGCAGACGCTGATGCCTTCGGCGGCTCTGGCGGAGTAATTCGGGTTGATCCTTCAACAGGGGATCAGGAAGTGGTTACAACGGAAATGTTGGAACATGACTTCGACGAGACTCTCGGTGGTATTGCAATTGACAAAATCGGTGACATTCTACTTACCAACATAGACAACTTTGCCTCCGGCACCGAGACGAGTGGTATACTCCGGATTGCCCTTCCTATTGTTGGAACTCAGACAGCAACAATAGATAGTATCAGCCGCAGGCCTCCTAGTAACTCCCAGAGGCATTATAATTGCCGAGGAGACTACTATTGTTCCCGAACCCACTACCTTTGCATTAATGGTAATCGGGATAATAGTTTTTGGTGGCGTATACTTGAAGGTGAGATTTTGGGATAGGAGAAGGATAGGGAAAGGAAGCGTATCAATTCTGATAAATTATTTCACCCGTTGTTAAAATTTCGTTTACAAAACTAGCTTTTTCATAATCTTTTAATTCTTCTGAGTAGAATAAAGTTGGCTCAATTCTGACATCTATTTTTCTTACTAATTTTAGTAACAAGGCAGATTTCTCCAAATAATCAAATTCGTTTTCATCTTTCTCAACAAAAACTGCAATGTCAATATCACTATATTTTTTTGAATTGCCCTTCGCATACGACCCAAATAAAACAATAAGCTTTACTTTAAAATATTGTTTTAAAGTTTCTATATAATTTTCTAATTTTTCTGTAATTTCGCTATTATCCATTCTTGGAACTCCTTTGTTTCTTTTAAAATTAATTCACATTTTTCTTGAGTTAAACTTCTCAAAAGTTCTTCTTTGTATTTCGGATAACGAGCCTCAATATTTAAAGGTATTAGTTTTTCTAATAATTCCAATTGCTTTTCTGACAACTCATTCTGCAATTCTGTTTCTTCAGCAAGTAATAACAAATTATGGGTATATAATGGGACTTCATTTCTTAGTTTCACAAAATAAGCTTTCAGAATTTTTTCGATTGTTTGATGAGCCATAAAACCAACATAAAGAAATCGTTTAGTTATTAACATGGCATTTGCTGTTTCTAAATCATAGTTTGATAAATCAGTCCAATATTTTATTGTTTCTTCATTCATTCAATTTCTTACCTTACCATAACAACGTTGCCACGATTGACAACATGATAGAAAGCACACTCATATTCAATTCATAATATTCTATAGTATAAAATTACTTTCATATTATTGAATTGATTAGTACAATCTTACACTCTGGCAGTTTTTTGTCAATTGATTTTCAATGCTTGTCTGCAAACAGACTTATAGAAAAAGAATGAAATATTCTGCATTAAAATGATCGAAGGATAAGTATGAATCGTTTTTATGTTCCATTTCATGCCGGTTTGAAGAATTTATGGATCGACAGCTCAGAGAGCCATCACATGGTACATGTTAAAAGATTAAAAAATGGTGACAATATCGTCCTGTTTAATGGCATGGGAGATGAATGCAGCGCCGAGATTGTTGAAATAAGTGGAAGCAAAGTTAAAGTAGAACTTAGTCAAAGCAAAACTATCAGTAAAGAAACCAGGGTAGGCATAGATTTAGCATTTGCTATTCCCAAGGGGAAACGCTCTCACTTTTTAATACAAAAATGTACTGAGCTGGGAGTTAACAAGCTAATTCCCACAAATTATGAACGAAGCGTAGTAAAGCTTAAGTCCGAATCTTCTGGAAAAATTGAGAAGTGGCGCAAGATTGCGATTGAGGCAGCAAAACAGTGCGGACGCAACACGATAACAGAAATTGGCGATGTTATGGACTTTGGCAATATCCTCGAAAATGTAGGTATTTACGATCTTTCTCTCTTCGCCTGTAACCAATCTGATTCAAATAATCTGAAAAATACGTTGCAAGAACACTTGAAACCAAATAATATAATTAGTTTTATTGGTCCGGAAGGGGGATTTACATCACATGAAATAGAGATGGCAAAGGAAGCCAGGTGTAAGTTTGTAAGCCTGGGACAGAGGACTCTTCGGGTGGAAACGGCTGCAATTGCCATTTCTGCAATTCTTTCATATCACTATTCAACCTAACTAATTACTGAGGTTATTTATGTTATATGCCGTAATTATGGCAGGTGGCTCTGGAACAAGGTTTTGGCCCTGGAGCCGGAAAAAAATACCAAAACAACTCTTGAAGATTACAGGACAAGATACTATGATTAAGCAGACTGTTGATCGTATTATTGGTGAAATTCCTTCAGAGAATATTTATGTTGTAACAACGGCTTGCCTCGCTGACAGTATCAAGGGGGAACTGTCACAGATACCTGCAAAGAATATTATATCAGAGCCATTTGGCAGAAACACTGCAGCGTGTATTGGCCTCGCAGCAACCATAATTTTCAATAGAGACGCAGACGCCGTCATGGCCGTTATGACGGCAGATCACATAATTGAACCCCCTGATCTCTTTTTTAAAGCGTTACAATGTGCGGAAAAACTCGCAACAGAAACAAATGCTCTTATAACGTTCGGAATTAAGCCAAATGAGCCATCTGTAAATTACGGATATATACAAAGAAGCGAAGATAGGATTAACCTTCAGGATTTCCAGATTTACGATGTAAAATGTTTTACTGAAAAACCGGATCGTGCTACAGCCGAAGGCTTTGTACAAAGTGGAGAATATTACTGGAACAGTGGTATCTTCGTCTGGTCGGCAGGTACAATCCTGGATAATATAAATACCCTTATGCCGGAACTGTCTCAAGGCCTGGCAAGGATTGGAAAATCGATAGGTACGCCTGATGAGTCAAATACTATTTACAATGAATACGAAAAGTTTGATAATATATCAATAGATTACGGAGTGATGGAAAAGGCTTCAAATGTAAAGATAATCGAGGCAGATTTTAAATGGGACGATGTTGGTTCCTGGCTTGCTATAGAAAGATTGAACAAGCCAGATCAAAATAATAATACCATATTAGGTAAACATTGTGGCCTCGACACGCAGGGAAACATAATAATTGGAGACAAAGAACACTTAATAACAACTATAAACGTGGCTGACATGATTATAGTAAACACAAAAGATGTCACCATGGTTTGCAACAAAAACAATGCAGAAGACATTAAAAAATTAACTGATCTCCTGAAAGAAAGAGGTTACAATTGCTATCTATAATTTTTATCTCGCAACCATGAGAGGGGGTTGAAACAAAAAGTGTTATGGAAATTAATAGAAATACGATAATTAAAAATCTGGTCAAGAAACACCCGGAAACTCTGTCAGTCTTCAGAAAATACAACCTTGTTGTAGCCGGAGGTGTAAGAGGGCCTAATGAACCTCTGGCATTCTTTGCAAAGGCACATGAGGTAGATTACGACGAAATTGTCAAAGAATTAAAAGAAGCTATTGAAAAAGGTGTGGACGAAAACACTGAAACGGTAGATCTGGTAGAAGATAAGGTTTATGAAAAATTCTTTAAGGCAGCTATCTTAATGGCGTTGACAATAGGGGTAACGGTTGGCGCCATTGTATTAACTTATATTGGCAAAAACCAGAATTTCCATTATGTGCTTCATAAACTTGTCCAGACACATGGGCATGCCCAATTGTTTGGATGGGTAGGCCTTTGTATCATCGGTTTTGCATACTATATCGTCCCCCGGGTTAAAAACGTAGAGCTCAAATATCGTGAATTAACAACCTCCTGCTTCTGGCTGATGGTCACAGGAACGGTTATAAGGATATTCGCTCAGCCATACGCAAATGAATTAACAAACATCCTCCTGCCAATATCCGGGTTATTAGAATTTATGGCAGTTGCGTTATTTGCCTTCATTATTTTCAGCACCGTCCTTGCAAGTCAGGAAAAAAAGGAACCATACGACAAGTTTATAATGGCAGGGGTACTATGGTTTCTGGCTTGCGGTATTATGAATCTGTTTATGGATATCTTTATGTTTTTCACAGATACAAACGAAATTGTAAGGACATTTTACAGTCCTTTTGTACATGTATTTCTCCTCGGTTTTGTTTTCATGTTCATATTTGCCGTAAATATAAGAACTGTATACGCATTCCTTGATGTTGGGACAGCAAGGGTTCGCGCCGTAAATACTACATTCTGGCTGCTAAATCTAACTATCCCCGTATACTTTATTTCACATTCTTTTAATTACAACTCTCCCTTTTTCTTGAAAGTTTCATACCTTACTATTTATCTGGTCGCTATCAGCCTTTTACTATTTGTCTACGGTATCAGGATATTCGAAAGCTCTACAAGGGAACTCGATGATGTTGTAATGGATAGAAGCTATTCAAAAACTATCAGGACTGCTTATGTCTGGTTGATTATCGGTGTGCTTATACTCGGGGCAAAACCTTTTTTAAAGGCATTTTCAGAACCGCAGTATCTGTTTCATGGCGCCGCTAATCACGCCATCGCCGTTGGATTCGTAACTTTGATGATTATAGGATACTCATCTAAGATGGTTCCAACTTTTAAGGGTGTCGGCATGTACAGCATAAGGCTTGCAGATGTATCATTTTACCTCATAAACATAGGATGTTTTCTCCGGGTTTCTACTCAGATAATGATTGGACTATCAAAAGATTCTTATTATTCTCTCATAGGATTCTCAGGCTGGATCGAACTGACGGCAATCGGAATCTTCGGGTATAATATATGGAAGACTATGAATGCAGAAGATGAAGAGGAAATTGAAGAACCACAGAAACCTTTAACTGAGATTACTGAAGATACAAATATCGCTAATGCAATAGATCAGTATCCTGAGATGCTGGACGTGTTTCTGGAGTTTGGGTTTAAACAACTTAGTAATCCTGTTGCAAGGAAGACGGTTGCGAAGATGTTTACGATTAAACAGGCAACAAAAATACATCCGGTTAAGATAGATACACTACTTAAAGCCCTGAATGAAAAAATTAAAAAATCATGAAGATATTAAAGAAAGCCGTATTTCTTGTAATGTTCAGTTTGTTGTTATCTGATGTTTGCATCGCCCAAGATGCCGAAGAATATTTCAAGAGAGGAGTCGGATATTTTGAAACAAGTCTCATAGATAAAGCGATCGATGAATTTAAGATGGCTCTGCCTCTATTTAAAGAAGATCAAATGCAGATGAAGGCTGAAACATATGCGACGCTTGCAAACGCATACAACAGGACAGGTATACACAAAGCTGCTATTACTGCATGTAAAAAAGCAATAGAAATTAATCCTGACCTCGCCAATGCACATTATAATCTGGGATTTGCCTATAGAGAAGAGGGAAACGATGAACTGGCAAAGCAAGAATTTGCACTTTATGACAAACTACTAAAACAAGAGGGAGAATATATCGAAATCCCTGAGAAACCAGCCTCAGATGATATTGATAAATATATTACCCTTGGTGACAATTATTCTAAAGAAGGCAAGCTTGATGAAGCTATTGCCGAATACATGAAAGCCCTGGAAATAAAACCACGTGACGATATTCTTAATAAACTTGGCCAGGTTCACCAACAAAAAAGATTAGCAGACAAATCTGAAGCCCAGCCTGTAAAAATTGATACATTTACAAGCGAAAAACCTTCGGCCACAGTAACAGGATTAACAGAATCAGATGAGATAGTTCAGGAAGCTTCAATAGACGAACTCTCTGACAGAGCAATTTCATATTACGACAAAGGTATGCTTGATAAGGCAATTAAAGAATTTAAAGAAGTGCTTGAGCTTGATCCGGATGATGTAAAAACTCATTATCATCTTGGTAATGCATACGCAGACAAAGGAATGTTTGACGAGGCCATATCAACATATAAAAAGGCAATAGAGAAAAATACTGCATTTATAAATGCTTATTTAAGTCTGAGTACGCTGTATTTAGATATGGACCTGATTGATGAGGCAATTTCCCTGTGTAAACAATCCATAAATGCAAACCCAAATGATTCATTTTTATGCTTCCATCTTGGAGAAGCATACGCCCGGAATCAGCAATACGAAGAAGCCATTGCAGCGTATAACAACGCCATCTCCATAAACCCCATGGATCCGGAAACACAGTACCGGTTAGCGGAGTCTTATTATCAAACCAAACAATATGACATGGCATTAAAGCATGCAACACAATCTGAAGAACTGGGATACATCACCGACCCGGCATTTATGATAGATTTGAAGAAAAAGGCCGGCGCTGAATAATTCACTCCATCATCATTCGATTTAATTTACAATCGATTTATTTGCTAATTGTTCCCCCTTAATTATTAGAAATTGTATGAATTCTTGTGATTAGTTGTGTAGAAATAATTGAAAAAATGCAGTACCCAAGAAAAAAATAAAACCCCACTTCAAATTGAGCTCTCAAATTTAATAACTCCCCCATAGTGGATGCATTGGCTGCCATGAAAGCAACAATAATAGCGACTAGAAATACATCCGCCATTGACCACTTGCTTATCAAGCCATTTATCAAGATCGCTTTTTTGCTGATCTTCAATTCCTGAAAATATGTACCCAGCAACAGCAGCAAAATCTTTGTTACCGGAATAACTATACTAAAAAGCATCACAAGAAAGGCAACAAACCCGTTACCGGAACGAAAAAGTTCTTCGACTGTCCCTACTATACTTCTTGTTTCTTTATATGCCTCAATTTCTCCTGTGATATTCTTAAGCCCAAACATTCCTAAAACCGTATCTATCATTCTTCTAATTTTATTTCTCTCGTCCTTCTCAGACTTCTCTTTATCCATATTTAGTGACTTGCCAACTACGGAATCGATAATAAGGTCTATCCCTGTCTCGGTTACTTGGGCTTTGTCTATCGTCCCTGTCAGCGTAAGCATAGGTTGCGTGACTCCGGGGACAAGCAGCGCCAGTGAAATTATGATAACAAATAATGGAATAAAGGGTTTTAAGAATTTCACGAAAAACAATCCTTTTCAAAATTTATTTCCGAATGCTAAGTATTTTAACATCTTACACATCAAAAGTGGTAACTTTAATTGACATATTCGTAATCAATACTATAATATGGGCTTGCCGGTTCTGAGGTTGTTTCGGGTGTTTTAAGGCCGGCGGGAATAAACACTAAGAGAAAAACCTCATATTGTTCAAAATATTTAATCAAAATAAAGAGAACGTAAATAATGAGCGGAGAGATCAAAAGTCTGGATATTGACGAAATTATTGATAATACCGTTTTGCGATACGTAGGTAATACACCCTTAATAAAGGTCAAAACTTCTCAAGGTATATCAGATAAAGTGGAAATATACGCAAAACTCGAGTATTTTAATCCGGGAGGCTCTGTAAAAGACCGTCCGATATTGCGGATGATAAAAGAGGCAATAAAGTCCGGAGACCTGACTCATGACAAGGCTATACTGGATTCTACCTCCGGAAATGCGGGAATAGCGTACTCAATGATAGGCGCTGTGCTGGGATATGAAGTGGATTTGGTTATACCCGGCAATGCAAGCGAAGAAAGGAAACGGAGCATCAGGGCTTACGGGGCAAAGATTATCACGACTGATCCCATAAAGGGGTACGATGAAGCGATAAGAAAGGCACACGAGATGTTAAAAGAGAATCCGGATAAATATTATATGCCGGATCAATATGCAAACAAATATAACCCAATAGCCCATTATGAAACAACCGGCAAGGAAATTCTGGAACAAACTGAGGGTAAAGTTACACATTTTATTTGCGGCGTTGGTACAGGCGGAACTGTAATGGGTGTTGGAAGAAGGCTGAAGGAACACAATCCGGATATAAAGATTTATGTTATTAAGCCGGAAGACTTCCCGGGAATTGAAGGGCTGAAGCCGATGGGCGCAGAGTATATAAAACCGAAAATTTACAGGGAAGACTTTATAGAAAATCACACATTCTTTATAACCTCTGAAGATGCAAAAGACACATGTAATTCCCTGGCGCTGGAAATGGGCCTCTTTGTCGGACAGTCCTCCGGTGCATTTATGAAAGGCGCATTAGAATTGGCAGAGAAAATTAATAAAGGTATGATTGTCACTATCTTCCCTGATACCGGCAATAGATACTTCAGCACACAATTATGGGACTAGAAATAATGAAAATAAATTCTTTTGTACTTCTCGGTATTTTGTTTTTACCGCTGGTATTTTTTACACTGAACTCCGGCTGCAGTGGTAAACTGAGAGATGCGGAAGAGCATTATGATATCGGAACCATTCATTGGAAACAGGGAAGGATTGATGATGCTATCGAAGAATATAAGAAGGCAACAACCATTTTCCCTAATTTCGAAAAGGCACACTTTAATCTGGGTTGTGTATATACCCGGAAAGGAAACTTAGGTCTTGCTATAGAGTCTTTCAGGAAAGCATTGGAAATCAAACCGGATTGGATAGAGGCTTACACAAATCTGGGCGCTACATACGAAGCGAATGATATGTTTAATGACGCTATAGAAGAGTATCGAAAGGCGTTAGGGCTTAATCCGGGTATTCCGGAATCTCACACAAACCTGGGAAATCTCTATTTCAAGATGGAAAAATTTGATGAGGCCATTAAGGAATATGAAATGGCTATTAAACTTAAGCCTGACTTTGCAGAAGCGTACAATAACCTTGGCTATGTTTATTTCAAACAAGGTAAATACAGCTTTGCAATTAATGAGTTTAAGAAGGCCGTAGAACAGAATCCAGGTTACATAAGCGCACACAATAATCTCGGTCAGGCATATATAAATGTAGGCTTGCGGGATAAAGCAAAGGAACAATACGATATTGTAAGTAAGCTTACCGGCAAAACCAGGTAAATTGTTAACCTGCCCGAATAGATACGGGCGGGTAAGCGGAGAAAGACCTGCAATCTCCTCAAAAAAACAATACCATGCCTAAAAAGATTCTGGAGACGTCAGATGGCTTCTACCGTTGTCATATAGCATCCCCTGCAATCGTTACCGTACATATCGAGGATGTACTTTTCTACAATAAATATTCGACATGACAAATCTCTCTTTCGTGAAGATTCCAGTGCTGGAATCTTCACGAAAGGGAGATAATTTCAATTAGCCTTCTAGTAAGCAAACAACGACTTCACACCACCAAACTCCGGTGTAATCTACTGCCGTAACCGCTCTGCAGCGACTTTTCCCTTAACTCCCATATGCGCCGAAAAATCATTCACATAAGTTCCATAGAATGTATTTAGTAGAGTGTATTTAGGGTCAAACCTTCATATTTCAATTGACAATCAATGAGAAATAGATGAAATGTAAAACCATTAATTATTGAACAATGAAGGTTTGACCCTAAGACCTTTTTGTTAGCGAGCAAGCGCTTTCATCGCCTCAACGAAAAATGTTGTGGCCGAAGAAATTAGTTCTTGCCGTTTTGGCAAGTAGTCTTTAATGCTTGGCTTCACTACTTGGACGTAAGCCTTAATTACCTGTGCAGTTACATCTTCGGCGTCAGTTCGCAGGACATGTTCGAATCGTGTTTCGTACTGGTCACCGTATGTCTTCTGGATTTGGTGTTCGCCTCTTGTCATCCCGCGCTCAATTTCCAAGATACCTCTTCGTATGGGACTACAATTTCGTCAATAAGACGACCGAAGCTTAAATTCAACAGAACAAGTTGCTTCTGTCGCCCGTCCACTTCAGCAACGATACCAAAGAGGTCTTCCTTTTTTTCCGGTGCTGCTGCGACATCAGCCATGGTTTGGATCCTCTGCTCGCTAACGCGCTGCGGATTGCCATCCGCAGGAATGATTTGTTAGGCTTTCTATATGTCTTTCAGTCTATGTTTCCAATATGATGGATCTCTGCTAAAATGCATAACTGCAAGAATCAAAATATAATCTTCTTCTATTGTGTAGAGAATTCCATATGGGAAGCGTTT